>Ga0182021_10000083_pt1 | contig 81297 bp, 53 predicted proteins | sample 612E3MmetaG_FD_120493 | JGI IMG/M metagenome (GOLD analysis project Ga0182021, IMG submission 120493) | Permafrost microbial communities from Stordalen Mire, Sweden - 612E3M metaG (Illumina Assembly) | ecosystem: Environmental > Terrestrial > Soil > Wetlands > Permafrost | place: Sweden... | reverse complement strand
GCAGGGTTGGCGCTCCGCAAGGCTCGAGCAACCGGTAGCGGTGCAACTGGGGGTGGAGAGGCCGGCTGGCCGCCAGCAGATTTACATTGCCTTGACACCTGATTGCGAAGACTGCCGTGGCCTGGCCCGCGGGGACCTTCAACACTTTCCCGTTTGACCTGCGAGGGCGCGCAGCTACTTAGCTCCGGTCCCAACCGGTGAACCGCGTCTACATCAAGACCTACGGGTGCCAGATGAACGAGCGCGACAGCGAGGCCGTTGCGGCGATGCTGCGCTCCCGGGGTTACCGCATCGTTGGCGACGAGGACGCGTGTGATATCTTGCTGCTCAATACCTGCAGCGTGCGCGATCTGGCCGAGCAAAAGGCCATCGGCAAGGCGGGTCATCTGGCGGCGCGGAAGCGGCGCGACCCGCGGCTCATTCTCGGCATCCTTGGCTGCATGGCGCAGAACCGCGGCGCCACATTGCTCGACCAGCTGCCCGATCTCGACCTGATCGTGGGCACGCAGAAATTCCACCAGGTTCCCGGGTATCTCGACAATCTGCGGGCCGCCCGCGAGGCCGGGGTCCCGGTGGGCGAGACCATTGTCGACATCGCGGAGGAAGCCGGTTCGCAGAATACCATCCGCGACCATGTGCTCGACGGGCTCCCTATCACCGCCTTCGTTTCCATCCAGCAGGGCTGCAACATGGATTGCACGTTTTGCATCGTGCCAAAGACCCGCGGCGATGAACGTTCGCGGCCGATGGACGAGATTGTGGCCGAGTGCCGTTCGCTGGTTGAAAACGGGGTGCGCGAAATCACGCTGCTTGGGCAGATTGTCACCAGTTACGGCCGGCAGGACCAGGCGTTGCGCGGTGGCCCGACTCCATTCGTGCAACTCCTCGATCGCGTGCATGAGATCGACGGCCTCGCCCGCATCCGCTTCACGGCGCCCCACCCGTTGGGCTTCAAGCAAGACCTCGTCGAGGCCTACGGCCGGCTGCCCAAGCTCTGCGAGTATGTTCATCTGCCGCTGCAGTCGGGCAGCAACCGCATTCTGCGCGCGATGCACCGCCCCTACAACCGTGAGCGCTACAGCGAGATTGTCGCCGCCCTGCGGCGCGTCCGGCCTGACATGTATTTCTCGACGGATGTCATCGTGGGGTTCCCGGGAGAGACTGCGGAGGATTTTGCCCAGACCCAGGAACTCTTCGAGGCGGTGAACTACGACATGGCTTACATCTTCAAATATTCCGTTCGCACCGGCACGCCCGCGTCTGAAATGCCCGGCCAGGTGCCCGAGTTGGTGAAGGAGGCGCGCAACCAGAGCCTGCTGGGCCTCCTGGAGAAGAACTCCCGGCGCCGGAACCAGGCGCTGGTGGGTAGTGTGCAGGAGGTGCTGGTCGAGGGTCCTGACAAGAAGGGTTTGCGCCAGATGGGTCGCACGCGCGGCAATCGCACGGTGCATTTTGAGGCTGCCGCTCACCTGGTCGGCAGGCTGATGCCGGTGCGGATTGAGCGCGCTACGACGTCAGCGCTTTACGGCGGGCTGATCTCCACTGGGATGCAGCCTTGACCGGCAGCTCCTGCTCCGAATTGTTGTTCCCTTCCCTGCTTTCGTGTGTTCCGTTGTTGGTCTCCGCTTTGCATGTCCCTTTTTCTCGCCACGCTCCTTCCCGGTTTCTTTCTCGTCGTTCTTGGCGTCCTGCTGCTGCTCAATCTCCCAGTGGTGATCTCAACCCTCAAGGCGCTGCCGCGTTCGCCGGCGGCTGCGCTCGGGTTGTTCGGAGGCGGGGTGCTGTGGTTTCTCGCGCGCGTGGCCACGATGGGCGAGGCCGACCGCATTCTCGGCAGTTCCAACACCCCTTGGGTGATCGGGTTCGCCGCCCTCGGCGTGCTTTCGTTCAAATACGTGCCGGATTTTCTCGCCGTGCGCGGTCTCAGCATTCTCATCCTGCTCGCCGCCACCCCGCTGCTGGGCGCCGCCTTCATGGAGTTTGGCCAGCCTCAACGCCTGTTCATGGTGACGCTGGTCTTCGTCGCGATTGTCGCCGCTATCTATCTGGCGGCGGTGCCATACCGGCTGCGTGATTTCTTTCAGTGGCTGTTTGCCACCCCGGGAAGGGCCCGGGTATTCGGAGCCGGATTGCTCATTTACGGACTTGTGCTCTCCGGGCTGGCGTTCACTTATTGAGCCAACCCCGCCCCGCCATGACCCCTCTGCCGAAGGAAGTGCACGGCTTGTTGCTGATCATCTGCGGCCCCACCGGCACCGGCAAAACGACCTTGCGCGACCGGTTGGTCGTCAACCACCGGGGAGTCGAGCCGATCATCACCTGCACGACCCGTCCCCCGCGGGGGCGCGAAAAGCATGGCGTGGACTATTTTTTCCTGAGCAACGAGGAGTTCGACGCGGCGCAGGCTCATGGTGAGTTCCTTGAGTGGGCGCAGGTGCATTCATGGCGCTACGGCACGAAGAAAAGCGCCGTCTTTTCCCGGCTTGAGCGCAACACCGACCTCGTGGTGAATGTCGACGTGCAGGGCGCGCGCGCCTATCGCCGCTCATTTGAAGAGAACGCCGACCTGCGCCGACGGCTCGTGACGGTCTTCGTCATGCCCCCGGACATGACCACCATTTATAACCGGTTGCTCAGCCGCGGACAGGATTCGAAGGAGCAGATCGACCGCCGCATGACGACGGCACTCTACGAAATCGAGCAGTGGACGCAGTTTGATTATTGCATCGTCACCGGCTCAAAGGACGATGATTACGCCCGGCTTGAAGGCATCTGGCGGGCGGAAAAATGCCGGGTTGACCGACTGCGACCGATGGAGACGCCGGCCGGTTGAATGCCCGTCGGGGGCCGGACTGCCGCGGTTTGTTGAGGATTACAGGAGGTTGGTCGGTAATTCGTCGCTGAGGGAAATTTCCTCCACCCGCCGCCGTCCGCCTGCCGCTTGCAGCCGCCGGGCAAGATCGGCGGGAACCTTGAAAACATAGCGGCGCCCCGCCTTAACCACCGTGAGCAGCTCGCGCCGCGCCAAATCAAAGAGATCGTCGCGCGCGGTTTGATGGGTCACTCCGTGGCTATGCTGGTGGCCGGCGATCAGGTAGCGCGCATCCGGCGTGCGGAGTGCATGCGCCATCACAGCCTGCTGACGGGGATTAAGCGCCGCAAATCCCCTGAACCCGGCGCCCGCCTCCCGCAGCTCACTGGTCTGGCGCGCCACTCGCCCACGCAAGATTCCCAGCGCCTCAGAAATTGCCCCCGCTTGGTGGAGAATGAAATAAGTGAGGTCGTTGTCGTCGGTTTCGACCTGCTGAACGGCGCGGGCATAGCGGGCCGGCGCCCGCAGCAAGACCGGGGAGATGGCAACAAAGGCGAATAGCGGATAACCCTGGTGCAGCACTGCCCTTTTGAAAAGCGCCCGGGCGGTGCGGCCGTTGCCGGCGGGAAAAGGACGCGCGTGAAGCATCCAGAAATGGAGGATGACCGCCCGGATCAAGGGATGCACAAAAAAGTCCGGGGTCTGCCCGTTTGCGAAGGCGCACATCGCCTCCAAGCATTGCGCCCTTCCTTCCACTGATATCGGTTGAGACCCGCCCGCATGCGCTAATCCTTCCACGGCAGAACCCTCGCCGCTGCGACGAATTCCACCCGGAGCGCTCACCGTATTCTTAATAATCAGCTTGTTGAGCGTAATGATTTCCCCGGGACTGAGCGGTTCATCACGTCTCACCCCAACCACCTCCAACGCCCGGTAAAGGTTGCCAATCGCCTGCTCGCCTCCATCTCGCGGCTTGCCTCCTGTCCGTAACATTTCCCGCGCGTTATCGTCTGGCCCAGTTACTCCCGCGAGGGCCGCCGAGGCAATTGATTCCTCCCGAAGCGCGTTCGCCACTGCACGCTCCGACAGTTCCGGGCCTACGATTGCTTCCACGCGGTCGTGATCAAGCCGGTGTAGCAGCTCTGACAGGCCCGCCGGCACGCAGAACACAAAGCTCTTACCATTCCGATCTCTGAGAGAGATCGAGCGGAGGTGCGATGAACGTGCCAATTTTAACGCAGCCCACCATGCTTCACGGCTGATTCCATCCGGTTCCGGCTTCTGCTCCAGCTCATCCCAGTGTAGGTATGGGTCCTGTGGGACTAGCTTCTCGTAGGCTTCAATAAGCGCAGCCCATTGCTGTGGAATAATATCAAGATATGATAGTGGTTTGGTCACGATGCTCAATTAATATCAAATAAAATCAGATAATAGGATTAAGCAATTTTGGTCAAATCCTAATAATCGAGATATTTGCATTAATAATCTCCTAATAAGACGCTCGATCGACCTCATTGGCCACGCCAGCTCAGGCTGATCAACGTGGTTCCTTAGCCGGAACCATGCAGTAAAGTAGCTTGAAATCACTGATATTCATTTAATTAGCATGCGGATTTCTACTGCATTGCAGTCGGATTTTGGATCACTGCTTCGCGAGATTTTCCACTCTGGCCAGCGGCCTACTGCATGGTTCCGGCTTAGTGGACCGCTCCAGTCGCCAGCGTCCGGATGTCATGAACTTCCAGAATCTTGGGACCGAGACCTTGCTTCGCCGCGTTCAGCATGGCACGCCCGAGCTCATCACTGCCGAGGACGTGCCTGGAGAAGATCCCGAGAACAATGCAGTGCAGCGGCTTTGTTAAGCTGTAGAACCAGCGGTACCACCTGGTCTTGGATTGTTCGCCGTTACGGGGTATGATCACACCCGGCCGAAACATGTAGGCCGCCCGGAAGGGCATATTCAAGAGACGGTTCTCCGTTCGGCCCTTGACCCGCGCCCACATGATGAGCCCGCGTTCACTGCTGTCAGTTCCCGCGCCAGAAACATAGACGAATACCGTTTCTCCTCCTTGCTCCAAGAGGGCCCCAGCCAATGCTACAGGAATATCGTAATTGATGCGCGCGTATTCGACCTCATCGAGTCCGGCGGCTGACGCTCCCAAGCAGAAGAAACAAGCGCTAAAATCAGCCAGTTCGCCCGCGATGGCTGAAAAGTCCCGCATATTAGCGTGCACAAGCTCACTCAACTTGGGATGTTTCACCGGCAGGGGCGTGCGCACGAGAGCGACCACCCCGGCGACCTCGCTGTCAAGAAGGCATTCCCGAAGTACCGCCTGACCGATCATTCCGCTGCCTCCGACCAGCAGGATTCTCAAGTTTGTTGTCATTTCGTCTCCGGGGTCCGTTCAGACGGGAATAGGGGAAGGGTATCGACGAACGACACTCCCCATCCATGGCTCGATCACCAAGAAACCCACGACCTATTCCCATTAGGGGCCCTTGGGCGGTGTTTCGCTCTGCCGGACTGATGCGCTGATTCTAGCCCCTTTTTCTTTGTTCTCGGGGACCATCGCCGCCGCTGATCATGGGTGGTGGGTCTGTTTGTCATTGCGAGGAGTCTCGTCATGACGGGACGACGAAGCAATCCAGCTGGATCGCCACGGTCCGCAGCCGCGGACCTCGCGATGACAAGGCAAATTGACCTACTGCCCAATCAGACCTGCGTTTGCGGCCGCGTCGGCTCTGGCCAATCGAGGTGGAAAAATTTACCCCGGGGCTGGTCGACTCGCTCGTAGGTGTGCGCACCAAAATAGTCGCGCTGTCCCTGAAGCAGGTTGGCCGGCAAGCGTGCGGCACGATAGCCGTCATAGTACGAAAGGGCGGAGCTGAACGTCGGTGCGGGGACTCCGTATTGGGCGGCGAGTGCGACGACCTTTCGCCAGTTCTCCTGCGCCTTTTTCACTGTATTATTGAAGTATGGATCCAGCAATAGATTAGCCAGCTGCGGATTGCGTCCAAACGCCTCGGTTATTTTCTGCAGGAAAACCGCGCGGATGATGCATCCACCTCGCCAGATTTGCGCGATCGATCCGAAGTTGAGGGTCCATTTATACTCCTTTTGGGCTTCGCGCATGAGCTGGAATCCTTGCGCGTATGAGCAGATCTTTGCGCAATAAAGGGCATCGTGGATAGCCTGGATTAGCGCCTTCTTCGACCCAGTGTACCTTTTCTTCTGTGGGCCCTTGAGTATCTTGGATGCGGCGACCCTCTCCTCCTTGATGGCGGAAAGACAGCGGGCGAACACCGCTTCGGAAACCGTGGGAGCAGGCACGCCCATGTCGAGTGCGTTGACACTGGTCCACTTGCCCGTCCCTTTCTGGCCAGCGGTGTCGAGAATGACATCAACCAACGCCTTCGTCTTCGTGACGGGATCCTTCTGTTGAAGGATGTCGGCGGTGATCTCGATCAGGTAGGAGTCCAACGCCCCCCGGTTCCATTCAGTAAACACCTCGCCAATCTCCCCGGCTTTCATGCCAAGGAGTCCGCGCATAAGATCGTAGGCCTCGCAGATCATCTGCATGTCCCCGTACTCAATGCCGTTATGGACCATCTTCACATAATGGCCGGCTCCGTCGGGCCCAATATAGGTGGCACAGGGCACGCCTCCACTGACCGGTCTGCCCACGGCCGCGCCGAGAAGCGGACGACCGGTTTTTGCGTCGACCTTGGCGGCGATGGCATTCCAAACCGGCTCGAGTTCCTTGTAGGCGGCCGGGTCACCTCCGGGCATCAGCGCGGGACCGAACCTGGCGCCGGTCTCTCCCCCGGAGACGCCGGAGCCGATGAATCTAAGGCCTTTTCCCCGGAGGCTCTTTTCGCGGCGGATTGTGTCCGTCCATTTGGAATTGCCTCCATCGATGATAATATCTCCTGGCTCGAGCAGCGGCACGAGGCTGTCAATAACCGCATCGGTTGATGAACCTGCCTGCACCATCATGATGACTTTGCGCGGGCGGGAGAGCGACTGGACGAACTCCGGCAGCGTCGCCGCTCCAATGAGTCCGCCGGGCGTCTGCGGGTTCTCCGCCACGAACTTGACCATTTTTTCGGTCGTGCGATTAAAAACCGAGATCTGAAATCCGTGGTCGGCAATATTGAGCGCGAGGTTCTGCCCCATTACGGCCAGACCGATAAGTCCAATGTCTGAGTGGGTTTTTGGCATAAGCAGACAGGCATTTGGCCGGATTCCCGCCCAAAACCAACCAAAATCCTCGCTGCCACCATCCCTACCGTTCGCTCTGCCTTACCAATGATCCTTCCGGCTCGGCGCGCTCGGGAAGAACGGGGCAATCACGTCGATCACCGGTGTAAGAAACCTCGGTTCGTTCCGCTGATAAACCCAGTTAAAACCCAGCACCACGACGGTCACCACAATGATCGCCATCAAGACGTACCTGTTCATTTTCCGCGCCTGCTTGATTAGCAGGATCACAACCAGCAGAACCAGAATGCCCAATCCGAGGTTGATTAGGTTTTTTCTGGGCAGATGCCGAATTTTCTCCAGAACACTGACTGCGAAAAACAGCATGCCCGCGGAATCTAACCATGCCGCGCCTGGATACGAGTTGATTTTGGCCTCGGTTAATATTTACAGATTTTCTGCCGTCCGGGGGGCCCGCCCTTTGCTGCCATCCGCCGGAGTGATCCATTCCGGCCGGCCGCTGCCATAGTGCTCTTTCTTCCAGATGGGCACGCGCGTCTTCACTTCATCGATGATGTAGTGGCAGGCGGCAAATGCCTCCGTCCGATGCTCTGCGGTCACTGCGGCCCACACCGCCAGCTCGCCGACCTTCAGGTGCCCAACCCGATGCACGCACACGGCTGAAAGCAGGGCGAATCTTTCGCAGCTTTCGGCCATGATCCGCGCGCCCTCCTTTTCTGCCAGTTCGTCGAAGGCCTCGTATTCGAGTGAACGTACGTCCCGTCCATGGTTGCGGCGTCGCACCCGGCCCTCAAACGAGACGACGGCGCCCGTATCCGTCGCGGGCAGCTCGCGCCGCAACGCGTTCGGATCAATTGGTTTTCGTGAAAGGCCGAACATGGGAAGAACCTAGCCTCCGGCAAAAGGGGGCATGAATACCACCCGGGCGCCGTCTATCAATGGCGTCTCCCACGAACTGAACTCCCCGTTGAGTGCGACCCTCAGCCGTTCCCGCGCCAGAGGGAACCCCCGCCGGCTCCTCAGCTCTTCGTAGAGCGCCGCCGGTGTGTCTGCCGCCGTCGTGATTGTCTCCTCCCCGCATCCAGCCTGCTCGCGCAGCATGGCGAAATACTGCACCTGTATGGTTTTCATCCGCGTTGGGATCGATACCTCGGAGCTCGCTTCGACCTGGCCGGGAAGTCCGTCTTTCCTCCCGTCTTCTTGAGTAGTTTGATCTCCCTGATGACCATGCCCGGTGAGACCGCTTTTGCCATGTCGTAAAGCGTGAGCGCCGCTACGCTGACCCCGGTGAGCGCCTCCATCTCCACGCCGGTTTTCGCATGAGCCCGCGCCTGGCAGCGGATCGTCGCTTCCCGCCCACCCGCCGAGAGGTCGATCCGGATCTGGCAGTCTTCCAGCGGCAACGGATGGCAGAGCGGGATGAGTTCGCTGGTCTTTTTGGCTCCCAGCACTCCCGCAAGAATGGCGGTCTGAAAGATCGGTCCCTTGGTTGTGGCAATTTCACCCGCCCTGACCCGGCTGGCGAGTTTCGCTGGCAGTGTTACGACCGCGATGGCCTCGGCGGTCCTTTTCGTCACCGTCTTTCCGCCAACGTCGACCATGGCCGGCCGGCTCTTTGCATCCAGGTGGGAGAACATGGACATTAATGTCGCTTAAAGCCCGTGTGGCGCAAAGGGAATCTCACCTCCTTGTGGGTGGTTGCTCCTCGCCCTTTCAGACCCAGGGCCAAAACCCGACCGCGGTGCCAGCGGAAACTTCATCCCGACCGGCCGGCAGTTCAACGAAGCCGTCGGTGGCCGTAAGCCCGGCGAAATCACCGGAGGTATTGAGCGGGGTCGGCTGGGCCAGTTGCTCGCCGCGTGGTCCCGGCGTAATCCGGACCGGCACGAAGCCGGTCAGGTCGTGCCGCAAGGTGACCGCGTCCATGAGTATCGCAAATCGCAACTCCGCCGGGGAGCGCCCCTCCATTTTAGTTAGGGCGGGCAGTACATAGCGGTGCAGACAAATATAGGCCGAGGCGGGGTTGCCCGGCAGGGCGAACACCGGGGTGTGTCGCGGGCTGAGTCCGAACCAGAACGGTTTTCCCGGCCGTTGCGCCACTCCCTGGAAGAGCTTCTTTACCCTGAGTTCATCAAGCACCCGGGGAAGAAAATCAAACTTCCCTTTGGACACCCCTCCAGAAATTAGCACCACGTCGTATTCCGCCACAATATGCCAGAGGAGGTGCTCGATCTCGTGCCGCATGTCGTGCAGGTGGTACCGTTCGACGCGCGGTTGCCCGGCCGCGATCAACGCGGCGCGCAGCGCAAAGTCATTGGATCGCCGGATCTGATGCGGCGCCACCGGGGAACTGACTTCCACCAGTTCGTCGCCAGTCGTCACCACCGCGATCTTCGGTTGCATCGTCACGGCCAGATGGGCGTAACCGCACGCGGCGGCGACCGCGATTTCCCGACCGGTGAGGCGCACCCCCGGAGGGACGACCATCGCACCGCCCGGATGGTCCGATCCCTGCCGGTGAATCGCCTGACCCACGGTCAGTTTCGCTGTGGATGCGATTTGAATGAATCCATTTTCGCGGGTGACATCTTCATAAGGTGCGACGCCGTCGGCGCCGACCGGCAACACGGCGCCGGTCATCACTTCAATGCAAGCATCCTCCTCTGAAAGCGAAAGCGGAATGGTGCCGGCGGCCTGGACTCCCGCCACGCGGAATCGTCGCGTGCCCGCTTGCCAGGCGCGGCAGCGCAGCGCGTAGCCGTCCATCGCCACTCGGTCGAAGGGAGGCAGATCCCGGTCCGCCATCAAGGTCTGCCGCAACACCCGGCCGTGTGCGTTGATGAGCGGACAATCTTCCGCTGGGAGTATCAGCACGGCAGCAAGCACCTGTTTTTCTGCTTCATCCACGGAAAGCATGGCCTGACTTTATCATGGCCGCAGCCAAGGGCACGGCAGAAATATCATGTTCTGTCTCCCTTCCATCCGGCTGTCGCTGGCCGCTGTTTCTTGTTGTTTGGGGACGTTTTTTGTTCGCTCCTTTGCGGTTCCGTGGATTTGCGTTTACCTCTTTTCCTCATGTCCGACCTTCGCGACCAGTATGCCCGGCCGTTGCGTGATCTGCGCATTTCGGTGACTGATCGCTGCAACTTTCGCTGTCCCTATTGCATGCCGGCGGAGGCGTTTGGCCCCAACTACGCTTTTCTCAGGGATCCGCAGATTATGTCGCTGGCCGAGCTCCGCCGGATCTTGGGTCAGTTTGTGCGCCTCGGGGTTGAAAAGGTGCGGATAACTGGCGGTGAACCGTTGCTGCGGCCCGACATCCCGGAGCTGGTCCGCCTGCTCAAGCAGGATCTGCGTGTGCCTGTGGTTGCGCTGACGACCAATGGCTGGCTGCTGTCGCGGGCCGGGCCCGCCCTGCGGGCCGCCGGCCTTGACCGGGTTAATGTCAGCCTTGACAGCCTTGATCCCAAGACATTTGCGGGATTGAGCGGAACCGGCCGGCGTTTGGGGGTCGCTCGGGTGGTGGAGGGAATCGCCACCGCGGCCGCCCTCGGCCTTCTAGTCAAGATCAACATGGTTGTGCAGCGCGGCGTGAATGATGACCAGATTCCCGCGATGGCTGCGTGGGCGCGCGACCACGGTTTCCCCTTGCGCTTCATCGAATTCATGGACGTGGGGAACCACAATGGCTGGTGTCGCGACTTGGTGGTGCCGGCTCGCGAGGTTGTGTCGAAGGTCTCAGCGTTGTGGCCGCTCGAGCCCTGCAGCCCCGCTTATCGCGGTGAAGTCGCTGCGCGCTACCGCTATCTTGATGGCCGGGGTGAAATCGGCCTGATCAGCAGCGTTACTGAGCCGTTTTGCCGCGACTGTCATCGCGCCCGTCTTTCGGCGGACGGCAAATTATACACCTGTCTGTTTGCTTCCGCCGGATGGGACCTGCTCGGCGCGGTCCGGGCGGGTGCCAGTGATGACGAACTTTTTGCCTATCTTGGCCGCGTCTGGCAGGGGCGGCTGGATCGTTACTCCGATGAACGTTCCGGGCTCCTCGCCCGCCATGAAACCCGCTGGAAGGTTGAGATGAGTTATATCGGCGGTTGATCCGGCCGCCGGGCTTACTGATAGCGCGTCGGCCGCCCAAAATAGTCGAGCATCCAGACCTCCAGCCAGACGCGAAAGCGTCCTTCGTAGGTCATTTTACCGTATTCCTCGCGCTGAAAGTGAGGGAGGAGGAAACCAAGCTCTGTATTCAGCCGCTCGAGCTCGAATTGCTGCTGGTTGAGATCCTCCAGCGGCTCCATGGTCCAGGGCCGGAGTTTCTCCCCGGACGCGGTCAGCCGCCGCTGGTGGCGGGCCACGAGCCAGGGCAGGTTGCGCCGCCAGGGTTTCCGCTCCACCAGCCAGTTCTCCGGATAAAATCCCCCAAAGGGCAGATAAAGATTGTCGGTGATGCAACGCAGTCCGTCCTCCATGCAGGAGGTAAGCGTGTAGCAGACGGAAATCGCGCCGTTGGCCTGCGGCACAAAAGTCACCTGGATGCGGGTCTTCGCCTCGCGGTCTTGATAAACGGACAGCCGGAGAAAAATACCCCCGCCGATTTCGGCTTTCAGTGATTGCACCTGGCTGTAGCGGTGGGCCCGCAGCCATTCCCGAACCTTTAAAAGCCGCGGGTGGGTTGGCCATTCCTCCCCGCTGGCATTGGCGGTATACCGCGGAAAGAGCGGCAGCGGGCTTTCGCTGAGCGCGGTGATGGCGGCCCAGTTATAGGCCGTTTCCAGGAGAAACCAGACCAGGAAGAGCGCCGTGGCCAGCACCCAGAACGGCCGCTCGCTCCAGCCCCACTCGATCACCAGGAAAGCGCCCCCGAAGGTGAACAACAGCCATCGCAACCAGCGGATAAAAATCGCGATGATGGGTGACGCCAGCCGCTGGTTGAGTGAAAACAAAACCAGCGACAGAATCGCTGCGGCCAGGAGAAGATAGACGGGGTCGAATTCCACGGAATTGCTGCGGTCTCCGCTCGTCGCCTGGTCCGAAGACCGGGCCGGCGGTGTCCCGTGCGTTAACTCAAGCGCACCGGCATGATGACGCAGATGAAGCTCTCCAATGTCTTAAACACTCCGGGACTCACTTCATCCTTCAGTTCGAAGAAGACCTCGTCCTTCGTCAACGCCCGCAGCGGATCAAGAATGAACTGCGGGTTGAAGGCCACCTGCAGATCGGGCCCGCTATAGGAGATCGCCATGGCTTCATGCGACTCGCCGAAATCAGGACTCGCGGCAGTAATCTCCAACAGATTGCTGGTGAGCTTGATCTTGACCGAGTTGGACTTTTCGCTGCACACCAGCGCCGCACGATGAACACACTGAAGAAAAAGTTCCCGCTCCAGTTTGATGCGCTGATGGGTTTCCTTCGGAATCACCTGTTGATAGTTGGGATAGTTGCCCTCAACGACCTTCGAGAAGAGGTAGATGTTCTCGACCAGCCCACTGGTATCCTTCTCCGTCGCAATCTGGAAGGCTGCCCGCCGTTCGTTGAAGGAGATCTTCATCTTTGCGCCCTTGTCCAACAGGCGCAGCAACTCGCCGACCGTCTTGGCTGGAAGAATGATGCTGCCGGAATTTGTGGCGGGAAACTCCAGCTCCTTGCTGATCAGCGCTAATCGCCGCCCGTCGGTGGCCACCAGGGAGAGCTTGCCGTCGCGGAAATTCAAATAGACGCCATTGAGGATGTACCGCGTCTCATCGGCCGACTGCGCATACGCAACACTCTTGAGCATGTTGACGAGCTCGACTTGCTCCAAGGAAAACGACTTGTCTTCTCCAAAATCCGGAAGTGGTGGAAACTCGTCCTTGCCGATGCCCATGATCCGAAACTGTGACCCGCCGGAGTTAAGCTTCACCTGATGGTTCGGTGAGGAATCGAGGGACACGTCAACGTTGGGCAGTTCCCGCACGATGGTGGCTAGGCGCTTCACGGGCAGGGTGACCGAGCCAGTCTCTTTCACTTCCGCCTTGATCTTGCATCGAATACCAAGGTCGAGATTTGTGGTCGTGAGGGAAATATTGTCCTTCTCCGCCTCAATTAGGACGTTGCTGAGGATCGGCATGGTCGCCTTGGATCCGACGACGTTGAGAACCTGCTGCAAACCGTTGCTGAAATGGTCGCGGTTGATTTTAAACTTCATGAGGGGAGCGGGGATCGAAACGTTAGGTAACTAACAAAGGATAATCAGAGATGGATTCAATAAGGAACTATTCATCGTATTATGTCCGGTGAATTTGCCTAACAACCAGTCCCAAACGACGCGGTTCGGCTCGACCGCGGGAAAACCGCGGCGCGGTGCATAAGGCACCAATAAGGGTTGGAAAGAGACGAGTTATTCACAGGCGCTGAAGTTCGCAGGGGTTATTAGACGGAACCGGCGGGTTTCTTCACCGGTTGTTTTCGTTGGAGCCGCAAGCGGGAGATTAGCTGGGCGCGGCGGAACTGGCGGATGATGCCGTAAAAGATGTAGGCAAGGAAAAGGGAGATAAACGCCACTTCCTGCTGCCAAAAGATAAGGCACCCCGCGATGATAATGATCACAAACGTCCGAAAACGCGTCTTCGTCTGCCAGTCGACATTCTTGAAGCTTGGATAACGAATCGTGCTGACCATCAGCCCGGCGATCAGCAGCAGCAAAACCGGCAGCGCCAGTGCCATCCGATGAAAAACCAGGTTGTCGTCCGAGAGATGCAACAGGAGCAGCACCAACGATACGACGGTTCCTGCCGCCGCGGGAACCGGCAGCCCGACGAAATCTTTGCTGCTGTCCTTTGGGGTGTGTAGCAACGGGTTGGTGATAACATTGAACCGAGCCAGCCGCACCGCCGCGCAGAGGAGATAGATGAAGCCAATGAACCAGCCGATCTGCCGGAACAGCGGATAACCCTGGGTCGGCGAGAGGATCAAAAAGAACACCATCAGGGCCGGCGCAACCCCAAACGAAATCACATCCGCCAATGAATCGAATTCCGCGCCAAACAGCGACTCACGGCCACCCAAGCGCGCCAGCCGGCCATCAAGTGAGTCAAAAATCACCGCCGCGAGAATGAACCAGACGGCGCGGGTGTATAATTCCGCCGGGGTGTGGGCATAGGTGCCCGGAGCGATCGCCTCAAGGCGCGCCTGAATGCACTTGATGACAGCGACAAAACCGCAGAACAAATTTCCCGCCGTCATCAGATTCGGCAGAAAATAGATGCGGCTGGCCTGGGTGACGTTGTAGGGATTCTCCCGCGACTCTAGGTCAGGCATGGGGTGAAGAGAAAAGAAAGAGGAATCGGGCGGCAGCGGAAACAATCATTTCTTGCTCGTGGTCAGGGTCTCCAGGTACTTCCAGAACTTCGAGTGCTGTTCGAACAACTGCTGCTCGGAGACTGGCATTCTCGTCCGGAAAAGGAAATCCTCCAGGGAATCCTTGTGCAGGATGTAATGCGTGTGAATCGTGTCGGCAGACACCTCGAAATAGAAGCGAAAATCGCCCGAGCGGAGGCGGTAGAGAGTTTTTCCACCCCGCGAGAAGCGGCCGAGCGGCTCGCGCGGATTGGCCAGATCTTCCGGGGTAAGACGGCTGATCGGCTCGATAACGACGAGTTGAGCGAGCTTGTCCAAACGGTTAAGCTCGCGCATGCTCTGCTCGGAAAAAGTCACTTGGTACATTGTCTCAGGCGACACGACCGGCAGCCGAGATGTTCACGGCCAGCGGCGAGTGTTGAACAGACATATCCGTTTCTCCACCTGCTCAGCAAGACCACAAATCAAGCAGGCCCGCGCCTGCCGGCCCCGCGCGCACGCGCTCCCCGGAGGACAAGGTTCCTTCGTTGCGGCTTGTCTGTCTGCAAACAGGAACGATTCAGCGGCGGCGGTAACCGGCGCACCGCGGGCAAGGAGGCTGGCCCGGGGAGGGAAAAGAGAACGTGCCACCACGCAGAATCTCCTCATGAACAGGGAGGTTTGAGAAAGTACGCGGGAAAACTCTGGTTGCTGGGCTCCTTGGTGGCGGTGACTGGGATCACGCCTGCCGCCCCCGGGGCGGCGCCGGCCGAGCTCGACATTCCCGTGCGCGCGGGCGGCTTTGGCACCGCGTTCTATGAGGAGAGCGCCCGGCGGTTCGAGGCACTACGCCCTGGGGTGAAGATCAACCTCTACGGGGATCCGCGGATCGAGGACAAGGTGAGGGTTCGCCTGATGGGGGGGGATTATCCCGATGCCGCCTTTGCACCCTACCTGCTCTGGCCTGCGCTGATCCGCGCGGGCAAAGTGAAGGACCTTACAGAAGATCTGGCGGGACCGAACTGGGAGAAAGACGCACGTTGGGGCGATACATTTCTCCCCGGAGCGCTGGATTCATGGAGGCTTGGCGGCCGGGTTTACGGGGTGCCGCTGGGGTACGCCTGCTGGACTATTTTCTACAACCAGAAGATGTGGCGCGAGCACAGTTGGACGGTGCCGCGAACCTGGGACGAGTTCTTCACCCTAGGTGATCGGATTCGCGCAGCCGGCGGGGCACCGTTGAGCCTGACCGGGGTCTACGGGAACTATCCCGACGCCTTTCTGCGCGCCGCCTACTACAACCTTGCCGGAGCCGCGGGGTGGAAGGCGCTCAACAATCTGACACCGGGGGCACGCCTGGATCCGCGATACGTCCGAAGCGCGGCGTTGCTGCAGCGGATCACCCGGGATTATACGCTGCGCGGATGGGAGGGAGCGACGCACACAGCCGCCCAGTTGGCATTTCTGCAGGGCCGCGCAGCCATGACCGTGGCAGGCTCGTGGATGATCCAGGAGATGGAGGGGAAGATTCCGGATGACTTTGAACTCGGGGTGATGAATTTCCCGGTCTTCCCGGAGGGCGTGGCTGATCCGACCACGATCCAAACTGGGGCCGACAGCTTTTTCATTTTTACAACGGGAAACCCACAGCGCGAGAAGTTAACGGTGGATTTCCTCCGGTTTCTCACGTCGCGGGCCCAGGCGGAGAGATTTGTACGAACAGTGAACGCGCCGGTGGCGGTGAGGGGCGTTCCCCTGGCGGCGTTTTCCGCGCGCTTGCAGTCAACGGCGGTGTTGATCACGCACGCGCAGGAAGCGTTTAACATGCCCCAGGTCATGCTTGAGCCGCCGGCAGTCCGCCAGGCGCTGACCGACGGCCGGATGGAGTTGATGACGGCCAGGATAACCCCGCAGCAGTTTGCGGAAAAAATTGAAGCGGCCGCGAAACGCGACCGGGCACGCGCAACCGACCCTGACCGCGTGGAATTTCGCCACGTCCTCGCGGGCTTGGCGCTCCTCATACTGCTGGGGGGCGCGGCAGTCTGGCTGGCAACTGGAAAACTACGGGCGGTGGTATTCCGGCCGCACCTCCAGGCGCAGTCCGGCGGGGAAGCCGCGGCCGCCTTTGCCCGGTTGCGCGCCTCCGTAGCGCTCGGCTTCGTGGGGCCGGCGATGGGACTGTACGCAGTGTTCGTGCTGCTGCCCGGCCTGGCCGCCTTCGGCTGGGCGTTTCTGCATTGGGACGGCATCGGGGCACGCACGTGGGCGGGCTGGTTTAATTTCAAATGGTTGCTCTTCAATGACGATGTCTTCTGGTTCGCGCTGCGGAACAACCTCTACCTGATGCTGGTGCCGGCGCTCGTGGTGGTGCCGCTGGCGCTGCTGTTCGCCGCGCTGATCCACCGCGGGGTGTGGGGCGCGGGCCTGTTTCGCGTGGTGTTGCTTTTTCCCAACCTCCTCGGCGGGATCACCGCCACACTGCTCTGGCTCAACGCCTACGAGCCACACGGCGGACTGGTCAACGCCGGACTGGTCGTTCTCGGGCGGATTCTCGATGTCGGCTGGTTGCGCGGAATGGACGGCTTCCCGTGGCTGGCGCAGAACCATCTCTACCTTGCGCTCATTCCGATCTACCTCTGGATGGCGTGCGGGTTCAACCTCGTGCTTTACCTGGCCGCGATGGAGGGCATCGATCCGCAGCTTTACGAGGCCGCGGAACTCGATGGTGCGCCGGTCTGGCGCCAGTTCTTCACCATCACCCTGCCGATGATCTGGGAGGTCATCATCATCTCGATGGTCTTCCTGGTGATCAGCGGGCTCAACGCTTTCGAGATGATCTGGCTGCTCACGTCGCAGGATCCAGCCAGTTCCACCCACACACTCGGCACGCTCATGGTTACCTCGATGTTCAAGGAATTTCAAATCGGCCGCGCGGCGGCGATCGCCGTGGTCATGCTCGTGCTGGTGCTGGCGGCCAGTGCCGCGGTCATGAGGGGACTGAAACGGGAGAGTCTTGAATGAACCCCGCCCGTCATCGACAGATCCCGCCCGGCCGCGCGCTGATCCTCGCGGGACTGTGCGGCTATGCCCTCTGGGTCATCTTTCCGATGATCTGGATGGCGTATTCCTCGCTCAAACCCGACGAGGCCATCTTCCACGAGCCCTTCACGCTGCCGGCGACCGACCACCTGCAGTTCGCCAACTACAGCCATGCCTGGCGCGAAGCGCACTTCGGAGAATACTTCTTCAACAGCGTGCTGGTGACCACGGTCTCCGTCGCCGCCATCGTGCTGCTCGGAGCCATGGCCGGATACGCACTCAGCCGCTTCTATCATCCGGCAGGACGCGCGATCTTCTGGCTGTTTCTGGCCGGGCTGACTATTCCCGCCCAACTGGCGATGGTGCCGCTGTTCTTCGAACTACGAGGGCTCGGCCTGCTCAACTCGCGACCCGGACTCATCCTTGTCTACACCGCCAACGGCCTGCCCTTTGCAATCTTCATCCTCTCCGGCTTCTTCAAATCCCTGCCCCGCTCACTCTATGAGGCCGCAGTAGTCGACGGCTGCAATGAGTTCTCGGCCTTCTGGCGCGTCCTGCTCCCGCTAGCGAAACCAGGACTCGTCACCGTGGCGATCTTCCAGTTCATTGGGATCTGGAAGGAATACTTTTTCGCATTCTTGATCACCAACGGAGGCGACGGGCACGCCCGCACCCTGCCGCTCGGCCTCGCAAATCTGGCGATCACCTCCCAATACCACACCGACTACGGCATGCTTTTCGCCGGCCTCGTGCTCGTGACAATTCCGATCCTGATCGTCTACATCGCCCTCCAGAAACATCTCGTCAAGGGAATCACCGCCGGAGCGATCAAAGGCTGACCTGACGGCGCAGTGCTGTCCCGGCGTCCGGTAGCATCTCCAGGAGAGCGCGGAGTCACTGTTGGGTAAGAAGAGGGGCGCAATAAACCCGGACGTTCGCCACCGAGAAATTGCCGTTTGCCACAGGAGAACGGCATTTCGTCCCAAAGGATTTTTAATAGTTACTATTAGCAATATTGCTTTGGTATTCGAGCTCTTCCCCTCTGGCGGTTCGCACCTGCCCTTAGTCACCCTATGAGAAAACTCATTCTGACCATATTCTGCCTCTTCGCCGGCTGGCAGGCAGTTTCCGCGGTTTTCGGCGAAAACGCCGTCCTTTATTGGAACGACCAGGTGATCGACGCGACCCGGCTTGCGCGCAACCCGCCGCCGCTCGCGTCGCACCACATGGCGACGTTTCACGCGGCAATCTTCGATGCAGTCAATGGTTTCACCCGCAACCACCACGGCTGGCTGGTTAATGAACCCGCTCCTACCGGCGCCGACATGGATGCCGCCATCGCCGGCGCGGCCCATGCCGTCCTGCTCACCCTTTGGGGCCAGGCGACAAATCCACACAACATTCAGGTCGCTTATGAAAAGGCCCTCGCGGGAATTCCCGACGGTCCGGCCAAGGCCGGTGGTCTGGCTTGGGGAATACACGTGGCAGAGGCGGTTCTTGCCGTCCGAGCCAAGAGCGGTTTCGACCAACCTATCCCCGGCCAATATTCGAGCACTGAGCCGGGAAGCTGGCGGGAGACGCCTCCCGGATTCCGGCCGCCGGTCCTGCCGCATTGGGGTCGGGTGACCCCGTTTGTGATGACCTCGCCCGACCAGTTCCGCGCACCACCGCCACGGCCGGTCAATTCGAAGGAATATGCCGAGGAAATCGCCTATATCGCCAAGATCGGTGCGCGCGACGGCGCCGAACGCTCGGAATACGAGACGCTTAGCACGGCATTTTGGTCCGACGATCTCGGAACCTGCACGCCGCCCGGACATTGGAACATCATCGCTGCAGACCTCGCGCAACGCAACCACCTCTCCGTGTCCGAAACCGCCCGCCTTTTTGCCCTACTTAACTTCGCCGAGGCTGATGCGGCGATTTCGTGCTGGGACACGAAATTCTTCTACCGAACCTGGCGTCCGGAAACGGCCATTCGGGAGCTCGATGCCAAGTTTAACCCCGACGCCAAACCCAACCCCGATTTTATTCCCCTGATGATCTCGCCGGCGTTTCCTTCCTACATTTCTGGGCACAGCACCTTTTCCGCAGCTGCGGCGCGCCTCCTCGAGCGATTCTTCGGAACCGATGACATCGAATTCACCGTGCGGTCTGACGGCCTGCCTGGCGCAGTCCGCAGCTACAAGAAACTCTCCGAGGCGCGCAATGAAATTGGCATGAGCCGCCTCTTCGCGGGCATCCATGTGATGTCTGACAACCTCGAAGGCCAGAAGGCCGGCACGAAGATCGCTGATTGGGTTTTCGAGAATGCCTTGGGCCTGCCGAAATAAAGCCGGACCGATTTCCGGGAATCTCGTTCGGTCGCTGACCGGCCGAATTCGGCGGGTCGTAGAGATCGCAAACGACGCCTGGCTTGCCCTCCTGTCACTGCTTGCCCGGAGCTCTGGTCCCTCCTCTTTCAACCTGAATCACCCGGGACATCTCATGTTTAAGACTTTGCTTGCAGCAGTTGCTTTTTACTCCGCTTCGGTGCTCACCGCCGCCACCCCGGTTTACACCGCTGCGCCGCTGCATCCCCGACCGCCGCTGCCGGCCGGCGCGAAGCCGTTCGAGACCCTCGATCCCGCCGAGATCGGCGTAACCGTGCCAAATATCTTCAGCGACCCACGGATGTGGGGCGATCGTTTCCGGGAACTCACCCTGGGCTCGGTGGAGACTGGCATCGCCGTGGCCGATTTCGACCGCGATGGCCGGCTCGATATCTTTGTCGTATCCAAGAACGGCCCCTGCGCACTTTATCGTCAGGTCGCGCCGTTCAAGTTCATGGACATCGCGCACGCCGCAGGCGTGGCCTGCGACGCCGGGCCCGCCAGCAATGTCGGCGTAACGGTCGTGGACATCAACCAGGATGGCTGGCCCGATCTCTACATCTGCCGCTACAACGCACCGAACCTTCTTTTCGTAAACAATGGCGACGGCACATTCACCGAACACGCCCACGAATACGGCCTCGATATCACGGACGCCTGCGTGCACGCCGTGTTCGCCGATTATGACCGCGACGGCTACCTCGACTGCTACCTCGTCACCAACATCCTCGATTTCTCCAAGAGTCCGCAGGGCCGCCGGGGTTATCTGATGCACAACAACGGGAACGGCACCTTCACGGACGTTTCCACCAAGGCCGGCATCTGGGGCCTGACGCAGGGACACACCGCGATCTGGGTCGATGTCAACCACGACGGCTGGCCCGATCTCTACGTGGCCAACGACTTTGAGACTCCCGACCGGCTCTACCTGAACAAGGGTGACGGCACGTTCGTCGATGTCATCGATGAGCGTGTGCCGCACGCCACCTATTTTTCGATGGGCGCCGACGCGGGCGACCTGAACAACGACGGCCTCATCGATTTTCTCATCACCGACATGCGCGACCGCCACCACGCGGAGTTCATGGCCGGCATGGAAGAGATCGGCCGCGGCTTGTGGGAGATCGAGCGCGTCCCGGATCTCATTCCCCAATACATGTGGAACGCCGTCTACCTCAATACCGGCACCGACCATTTTGCGGAGGTGGCCCACCTCACCGGAATGGATGCGACCGGCTGGACTTGGTCAGCGCGCCTCGGGGATCTGGACAACGATGGCCGGCTCGACGCCTTCTACACCTGCGGCATGATCCGCAACTTCATCGATGCCGACCTGGTCGACCGGCAGAATGTTGCGCCGAACCTCACCGCCCGCGCCAACGTCTGGAAGAACTCCCCGCCCCGGCGCGAAACCACCCTGGCATACCGCAACCTCGGCGACCTGAAATTCGCCGATGTATCCAAAGAGTGGGGTCTCGATCACGAAGGAGTCAGCTTCGGCTGCGTCCTCGCCGACCTCGCGGGCGATGGCAACCTTGATATCATCTTCACCAATTACAACGCCCCGCCGACGATCATCCGCAATCGCACCGCCACGGGACATCGCGCGATGATCAAGCTCGCCGGCCGGGCGCCCAATCTCGACGGCATCGGGGCCGAGCTGCGTCTCGAATCTGCAGCGGGCGTTCAGGTGCGGCAGCTTTACACCGAGCGCGGCATCGCGTCGAGCGAACCGCCGCTGGTGCACTTCGGCCTCGGTAATGACGCAGTCATCAATAAGCTCACAATCCGCTGGCCGCGCGGTGAAGTCCAGGTGCTGGAGAAGCTGCCGGCTGACCAGTTGCTCACCATCGCGGAGCCCCCGCTGGCCGCTGGCGCCAAGCCAGTCCTGTCGGCGGCGGTCTTCCACACGCCGCCGGCTCCGGACGCGTTTTACACTGAAACGGCAGCCGTGCGTGGTCTCAAGCATGCCAACACGCTGCGGCCGGTCGACGAGTTCACCCGCCAGCGGCTCCTCCCGCGGCGCCTCAATGGTCTGGACCCGACGCTCGCCGTGGCCGACGTCAATGGCGACGGCATCGACGATGTCTTTGTCTCGGGCACGGCCGGGCAGGCCGGCGAGCTCTTCCTTGGCCAGCCGGACGGCACCTTCATGCCCGCGCCCGACCAGCCCTGGGCCGGCTCAGTCGAAGCTGACGACAACGGAGCGGTGTTCTTTGACGTGACGGGCCACGGCCATCCGGACCTATTGATCGCCGCAGGCGGCGTGGCTCATTCCCAGGGAGATCCGCTGCTCAACAACCGGCTTTACCTCAATGATGGGCGTGGTCATTTCACCGCTGCTCCCGAGGGCATGCTGCCGGTCAACGGCGAAAGCACCGGGGCGATCGCGGCAGCGGATTTTGACGGCGATGGCAAAATCGATGTCTTCGTCGGCGGCCGGGTCGTACCTGGCCGATATCCAGACACACCCCGCAGTTTCCTTTACCACAATGTTGGAGGAAAGCTCGTGGATGTGACCGATGAGCTCGCGCCCGGCCTGCGACATATCGGCATGGTCACCGCCGCGGTCTGGGCAGATGTTGATCATGACGGCCGGCCCGACCTGCTGCTGGCGCTCGAATGGGGTCCCATCTGCTATTTTCACAATACCGGCCATGGCTTTGAGAACCTGACGGAGCAATCCGGCCTCGGCGCACACACGGGCTGGTGGAGCGCGCTCGCGGTGGCAGATGTCAACGGCGACGGTCGGCTCGACATCATCGCGGGGAATGTTGGGCTGAACACGAAGTATCACGCCACGCCGGCCGAGCCCACAGTCCTCTACGCCGGCGATCTTGACGGCAGTGGCCGCGACCAACTAGTCGAGGCCCAGTACGAAGATGGCCGGCTCTATCCCGTGCGTGGACGCAGCAAGCTCGCCTACTGCTTCCCGTGGCTGCCGAAGAAATTCTCCACCTACAAGGCATTCGCGCAGGCCACCGTGGCAGATATCTTTGTTCCGGAACGCCTGGCCGCGGCGCACTGTCTGACCGCCAACGAGCTCGCGAGCGGCGTGTTCCTACAGCAGGCGGACGGGACCTTCCGGTTTCAGCCGCTACCGCGTCTGGCGCAGAGCGCCCCAATCAATGCCATCATCGCGCGTGATCTCGACGGCGACGGCCTGCTCGACCTGTTTTGTGTGGGCAACAACTTCGGGCCGGAACCTTCCACAGGGCGATTCGATGGTGGGCTCGGGTTGCTGTTGAAAGGAGACGGGCACGGCGGCTTCACGCCGCTGTCGCCGGCACAGTCTGGAATCAGTGTCGTCGGTGATGCCCGGGCCGCTGCGGCCATTACTCTTCCCGGCTTTAAGAGGCCGGCGCTCATCGTCAGCCGCACGGAAGGCCCACTGCTGTTCTTCACACCATCGAACCAATGAAACAAACCTCGCACCCAACCAGTCCGGATGTTTCACGCCGCCGGAACGCTCCAAGCTCAAGCCGTAGCGCGGGTCTCAGCATGGAAAAGGCAGTCGGACACGATTACCCATTAGGCCATCCAACAGAAAGGGTAGGGCGGGTTATCCCGAACCCGCCGTCCCATTGGTCTAGGCAAAGCGAAGCGTTAGGGATGACGCGCACGACCTTAACTGGCTGGAACCGGCCGCTGACAACTTTGATGACCCTGACCTTGCTGTCGCCGGTGCTTACCGCCGCCGCCGCTGACCCGCCGCCCGCGCCGTCCGCAATCATCTTTGACGACGGACGGGGAACGATTGAAGTCATCGAGCGGCTGCGTTTCGAAGACCGGCAAGACAATTTTGACTTCAATTCGGCGGCCGCGGCGCCGACGGATGGCTCATGGTTCGTCCAGCGCTTCCGCCTTGGGACCACGTGGAAACCGGACGCCGCACTCGCGTTCCAGGTGCAGCTGCAGGACGCCCGCGAATGGAATTCGGACCGGCCCAAGGTTCCGTTCATTCTCGGGGCCGAAGGCAACGATGCCCTCGATCTGCGCCTTGCCGCCGTCACGTGGGGAGACCTAAAGAAATCCGCAGTCGTTTTCACGCTCGGGCGACAGATCCTTGCATTCGGCGAAGAGCGGCTTGTCGGGTCCAGCGAGTGGAACAACTTCGCCCGCACGTTTGATGCCGGAAGACTCACCTGGTCGGTGGTCCCCGGGAAAACTGCGGCGACGGCTTTCCTCGGCAGCGTGGTCAACGTCGAGGGAACCACCACCGGCACTGGATGGAAGTTCGACCACTCCAGCACCAACGACTTGTTTGGCGGGGTCTATGTAACGCAAAAGCTCGCGGCGGCCGACCTGCTCGAATGCTACGTGCTCTGGCGCGACAAAAAGGACAACAACCCGATCTACAGCGCACCCACAGCTCCAATTCCGGCCGCATCGCGCACCATCGCGGCTTACGATATCGGGCAGGATATCGTGACGCTCGGGGCACGCTACGTGCAGGCACCGAAGGAAGGATCCTTCAATACCGAGGTGGAGGCCGCGCTGCAAATAGGCCACGTCAACCGGCAGACGACCGCCGCGACGGGAACCTATGCCGGCAGCAATCCGACCCTCGACCAGCAGGCTTGGGCGCTGCACACGCTGGTCGGCTACACGCCAACAGTGGCGGCGGGAAGACTTCGCTTCGACCTCGAATACAACCTCGCCTCGGGCGACACCAACCGGAACGACGGAAAGAACGGGTCGTTCATGAATCTGTTCCCGAGTAATCACAAATTCTATGGATTCATGGACGTCTTTGCCTGGAAAAACCTCCGTGAGGCGGTTGCCACCGCACGGTTCGTGCCACTCCCGAAGACCAGTGTGCGGTTGGATTACCACTGGTTCTCGCTCTACTCCTCCCAGGATGCCTGGTTCCGCGCCAACGCGGTCGCCACGGTCCGGCCCCTCAACGCGACTGCCCAGGACGCGCCCCCGCGCGCCGGAGAGGAAATCGACCTCACGGTTGCCTGGACCCCGCGGCCATGGATCTCGCTGGACACCGGGTGGGCGCGTTTCTTTGCCGGCCCGTATTTGCGGGCCACTGGTGCGGGCAGCGATGCCAACTTCGTCTATGCGCAAACCACGGTGAGATTCTAGTCACACCGCATGGGACGACGACCAACTGGCTGTCTTCGTGACAGGGGATCGGTAACCGGCATTTGCATCCAGATGGCTATACTGGCCGGCGTTTGCGAAAGGGCATCGGGCACGAGGCGCCGTTGAACCACGTGCCCTCGACAAACGTGGTCGTGGGAATCTCTGGCACGCCGAATTTGTTGTGCTGGAGCTGGCCGGCGAGAATCTCCACGGCCAGCGCCCCGACCGTCGCGTGATTCTGACGCACGCCAGCGATCTGCCCGCCGAACTCCTCCAGGAAAACATCCACAAATGCCACATCCCGGGGAATACGCAGCCCCATCCGCTTGAATTCCGGCAGGACAAACGACGCTTTGCTGATGATGACCTCCGGCCGGTGTTTTTCGTACCACCGCTCGAACGGTCCCGGATCGGTGATCACATCCGCCTTGCTCTCCTTGAACCAGCGCTCAACCGGGACCGGACCAGGGAAGATGTGCGCCGGGACCCGTTCTTTCTGAGTGAGATTCTGCTGTTCGCACAGAAAACCGGCCGTCCACAAATGGTCGACGGAATGGTCCCAGCCGCGGTGCATGACGAACCCGATACGCCGGTAGCCGGCGGCGATGAGTCTTTGCATCGCCAGGCGGATCACATCGCACTGGTTGTTCGTGACGTTGTGCAATTCCGGCTTGTGGGGAAAATAGTCGATTTTGACTCCGCTGAGATGCTTCCAGTCGAATTGCAGCTCCACATCGATCTCGCGCATATGGGAGGCGATAATCACTCCATTGATTCCCCGGGCGTAGAGAATCCGGTTCAGCCGGCCATGGGTGAGACCCGGCTCGCGCAGCCAGAAGTGTTCCAGGTTATATCCAAGCTCTTGCGCCTTCGCGAGGGCGCCCGCGAAAAAGTCAGGATGGGCGGTCACTTCCTTCCAGCCCCACCGCGTATTCCAGTTGGTCACATACGCCAGGGTGGGGGGGTTGCGGCGGGGAACGACCTGGCCGCGGTAAGCGACGAGGGCGCGCAGCCAGGGATCGGGCGCATAGCCGCGCTCCTGCGCGAGTTTCTGGAGGCGCAAGCGGGTTTTCTCCGGCAACCGTGGATGATTGCGCAGGGCAAGTGAAACGGTGGTGACGTGCACGCCGGCTTCGCGTGCAAGGTCGGCCAGGGTGACGCGGCGTTCGTTCATGGGGTGGACGTCCAGCAGAAGCCCGCCGGGATCATCAAGACAAGTCTAAAGTTAGCGCAGAGTCGTCTTTGCTAATTCCGGTTGGGTGGGACCATTTTTAACCATGGCCGCAAACGGGATCGCCCGTCTCCGGCCTATACCCAACCAGCGTCGGCCGAAGCCCCTCCCCCAGCTTTCGCCTTCTTTCTTTTTGCAGGTCAACCCCGACGGGCTGAGCCCGGACTACCCATCAGCAAGACAGAATGTGGCGCTTGTGCCCATGAAACTCCGCATCGCCGCCGGCGGTTCCTCCCCGATCCAACCGGCGGAACGACCGTGTTTTTGACCAGAACTCCAACACCTAAAACCATGAAAAGAAATACCCAAGCCTCAGTCCTCGGGATGCTGTTTCTTAATGGCATCCTCGCCGGCAGCTTGTTTGCACAAGCCGCGCCGACTGCTTCGCCGGCAACTTCACCAACCGCGACTCCCGCGGTTGCTTCAGTCTCTAGCGCCCCTGGCGAAGAGCAGATCATAAGACTTTCGCCATTTGAGGTGAGCACGACGCGCAACGTCGGCTACCAAGCGACGGAAACCCTCGCCGGCACCCGCATCCGCACTGATCTGAAGGATGTCGCCTCTTCCATCCAAGTCATCACAAAGGAATTTCTCGAGGACATCGGCGCCACCGACAGCGGCACGCTGCTCCAGTACACGACCAACGCCGAGGTCGCCGGCCCGCGCGGCACCTACGCGGGCTTAGGCAACGGCACCGGCGTCGAAGATACCGGCAACCTCCGCAATCCCCAGAGCGCCCAACGTGTCCGCGGTCTGGCCCCGGCCGACAACACCCGCGACTTCTTCGTCACGGACATTCCATGGGATTCGTTCAACGTGGACCGCATCGACATCCAGCGTGGCCCGAACCAGATCCTGTTCGGCTTGGGCAGCCCGGCCGGCATCGTCAACGCCGGCACGCACAATGCCGAGTTTCACGATTTTGGCTCGGTCGAGGCGCGCACCGGGTCCTACGGCACGTTCCGGAGTAGCATCGACCTAAACCAGGAGCTGATTCAGAACGTGCTGTCCATCCGGGTGGACGGCATGTGGGACGACCACCATTACGAGCAAAACCCGGCTTTCCAAAACGAAAAGCGCGTCTTTGGTGCACTCCGGTTCGATCCGCAGCTCTTCAACCGGAAGGACTTTCACACCAGCATCAAAGTGAAGTTCGAGAACGGCAACATCAATGCCGACCGGCCACGCATTGTCCCGCCGGAGGACAGGATCACACCGTGGTTCCGTGCGGTTGACACGACCAGCCTGAACGGCGGCATGGGCAAGCTTGCGGTGCCGAATGGCTACACAGTCGGCTCAGCCCAAGCGACCTTCAGTCCCTGGTTGGGCGGCTACGCCAACCAGCAGCAACCCGTCTGGTTCATGGACGGCACAAGCAACCAGCTCTACCGGATCTACGGCGGATACGTTAATACGGGTGCGCTCAATGCCGCCGGAGTTCCCCAAGGCGCCGGCGTCAATCTCGTCGGCATGAGGTATGCGGACGTCTTCTCCGATCTCGCCAGCTTAAGCACGTATGCCATCAACGCGCACCTGCCCAATTACCAATACGGCCAATACCGAAACGCCTCGCTGACCGACCCGTCGGTTTTCGATTTCTATCACAATCTGATCGACGGCCCGACCGCCTCTCAGTTCGAAAACTGGAATGCCCTCAACATTGACCTCCAGCAGACGTTTTGGGACGATCGCGTAGGCGTCCAATTCACCTACGACCGCCAGAGATACAAGCGGGGCGGGCAGAACCTGATCGGCGGCCCGAACAGCAACAACCCGTCGATTAACATCGATCTGCTGCAGAACTTTCAGGACTACGTGGTCGGACCCACCAACGCCACCAATGGCAACGTTGCCAATCCCAACTTCGGCCGGCCCTTCGTCGCCATCGGGCCGGGCGGCGGAAATTCCTACGAAAGCGACCGCAAGTATATCCGCGGATCGGTCTTCGCTGAGCTTCGGGCCACGGACTATCTTGCGAAGGACAGCTTCCTCGCGAAGCTGCTCGGCAAGCACCGTTTCAACGGTGTCTTTAGCGACGAGAAATACTCCACCCAAAACCTGACTTGGCAGATGTATGCCAACTCCCTGGCTTACGCCACCTACAAGCTCCAGGGGAATCCCGATGGCATCCTCAATCTCCCGCCAATCGGGGTCGCTTACCTCGGTGGGTCGCTGGCCAACGCGACTTCGGCGGCCAACGCTCAGATTCCGGGCATCAAAAACAATCTGACACTGCAGAATGGCAATATCTATCAGTTTGATTCAACCTGGAGGAGTCCGACGGGCGTCAACTTTGCCGACCCGTGGAACGTGCCGGCTAATTTGCAGACTATCTTCAATGGAGCCCCGGTGATAAACACCACGACCGGTGCCACCTATCCCCAACTGACGCAGGTTTCGAATCCCGCTAACTACGTCGGCTGGAATAATAACTTCCAGGATACCCTGCTGCGCTATGATAACGGCGCCGATCAGAGTCTCCTGCAGGCGGCCAGCCTGACCTTGCGCGAGACGAAATCCTATGCCGGTACCTGGCAGGGCTACCTATGGAACGACGCCATCGTGCCCACCCTCGGCTGGCGCTACGACGAGGTCAAAGGCCAGGGCGTGACCGCTCAGACCCTGCCGGGAGCCACCGCGCGCGGCGCGTTGAATTTGTCCCCAACCGGTCCCGCCTCCTCCCAGCCTTATGCGCTTCCGGGCGAAACCAACCCGCTCAACGCGAATCAGACCCGCTCGGTTTTCAAGGCCCATTCCAACGCGGGCGGCGTGGTCGCGCACCTCAACCAGTTGCTCGAAGGGCACGACTTCCTGCCGATCGACATCAGCCTGTCGTATAACAAGTCGAGCAACTTCCAGATCACGGATGCACGCCGCGACATCTACGGCCATAATATCGCCAACCCGACCGGCGCCACCAAGGAATACGGCCTCATGCTCGCCACGAAGGACGGAAAGTATTCTCTGCGCGTGACGAAATATGACACCAAGTTGGTCGGCGCCACCCTCGCGGGGTTCGACAACAGCGGCATCTACACCACGATTCGGGATGCCCTGAATTGGCGCAATATCAAGACCTACTACATGTCGGCCTACACCTGGGCCACGGCCGGACAGACGAACCTCAATCATTACACCGGACAGCGGTATCTGTGGGACGCGGCCTATGTGGATAATACGACTGGGAGGCCGGTCGCTTCAGGCGCCCTCGCTACGGGGCCCGCCAATTCCCATTTGGAAACGCAGGCTCAAGCCGATGCTCGCCGCGATGCTGCGCTCGCCGCCCTTAACGCCATGCAGGTGATGCTTGCGGGCAATGGCTACTTCTCGGCGTGGAACTATGGCGTGGGCCCGACGACGCAGGCGGCGTTGGAGACTCGCGGCCAATATGAAACCAACCCCATCCTGCCCGATCCGGCGAGCGTGTATGACTATCGCAATGCCCCGTTGATGCAGGGCTTTGCGATCACCTCTGACACCCAATCGAAGGGCTATGAGTACGAGTTCACGGCCAATCCGACTCCGAATTGGCGGATCGCGCTCAACGCCGCGGAAACCACGGCGATCCGCACCAACATCGGTGGCCCGGTGCTGGATCAGTTGGTGACCTACATGGATACCCTGATGGCCGGGCCCGCCGGTGATTTGGTCCGATTCAACTCCGACTATTCTGCGGGGAATGAGCTGCGCCAAGACTGGCTTGGCTGGCGCGGCAAATACACGCTGTTGAAGCTGGGCGAAGGCTCCGCCGCGCCCGAACTCCGCAAGTGGCGGTACAACGTCATGACGAATTACTCGTTCAGCCGGGGCTCCCTCAAGGGCTTCGCCGTCGGCGCAGCCTATCGCTGGCAAGACAAGGTCGTTATCGGTTATCCGGTGATCCCCGGCGCCAACGGCCTGGCGAGCTTCGACCTGACCCAACCCTACTACGGCCCTGCGGAGAACGCGCTCGATCTGTGGCTCGGCTACGAGCGGAAGATCACGAATAGGATCGGCTGGCGAATCCAGCTCAACGTCTACAACGTCGGAAAGAAAGACGGGCTCATCCCGATCTCCGTCCAACCCGACGGCCATACCTGGGCGAGCGTGAGAATCGCCCCGGTCCAGGAATGGGCGCTGACGAACACGTTCTCGTTCTAGCATAGGACCAGCCACTCGGCCCCTCGCCGGTTGGCGGTGGGGCTGGGCGGTTGGTTGGGTTGCAGTCTTCAGAGCATAGCAGCGGCAGGCTTCAAAACCTGCCGCTTTTGATTGGCATGCCCGGCATGGGGCCGGCGACACTCCCCAATCGTCATTATCCAGGTAGTAGTTTTGACCGTTCCACTGAGCCGTTGGACCTTGGCGCCGCCGGCGGTGGTCTGTGCCATATTGCACCTTGGTAGGCCCGCGCCCCGCACTTTGCCCGGTTGCCATTCGAAAAGGCTCCCTCATAATTCGTGCGTCGCCCTGTCAGATGAGAATTACGTTCAGGTTTCTGCTTCTCATTTTCTGCGTTGGAACATGCGCTCACGCCGAGTCGGCACCGCCGCACCTGCGAGTGCAGGGAACGGCGACGCAACTGATCGTCGATGGCCGGCCATTGCTCATTCGCGGCGGAGAGATCAATAATTCCTCCGCGACAAATCCGGCGTATCTGGAACCGTCATGGGAGAGGTTCAAAGCGCTCAACCTCAACACGCTCATCGTGCCGGTGTATTGGGACCTCATCGAACCGCAGGAAGGGCAATTCGACTTCTCGACCGTCGACCGCCTGCTGGCGCAGGCGCGGGACAACCGGATGCATCTGGTGCTGCTCTGGTTTGGGTCCTGGAAGAACAGCATGTCCTGCTACGCGCCCGCCTGGATCAAGGTCGATCCCAAGCGGTTTCCACGCGCCGGCGATCCGAGCGGCGCGCGCCTGGAAATACTTTCGCCGTTTTCGATCGAGAACCTGCGGGCCGACGCTAAGGCATTTGGAACGCTGTTGCGACATCTGCGGGACGCTGATGGCACCCAGCAGACCGTGGTCATGGTCCAGGTCGAAAACGAAATCGGCATGATCCCCGCGGCGCGCGATCATTGTCCCGAGGCCGATCGGGCGTTTGCCGGTCCAGTTCCCGGCGAGTTGATGGATTACCTGACCGCTCACGCCGAACACCTCACGACGGAGTTGAAAGCCACGTGGTCGGCCGCAGGTGGGAAACGGGCCGGGACCTGGGCGGAGGTCTTCGGCGCAGATCCGGCTGGCGAGGAAATCTTCATGGCCTGGTATTTCGCCCGCTACACCGACGCGGTCGCCGCTGCCGGCAAGAAGGAGTATCCACTGCCTTTGTACGTCAATGCGGCGCTCATTCGGCCGGGACATCAACCCGGCCAGTACCCGAGCGGAGGACCGCTGCCGCATTTGATGGACGTGTGGCATGCGGGCGCCCCCGCGATCGACCTTCTGGCGCCCGACATCTATTTTCAGAATTTCACCGAGTGGGCCCGCCGCTACAAGCGGCCGGGAAATCCGCTTTTCATTCCGGAGGCGGTACGGGGTCCCAACGCGTCGGTCAACGGCCTATACGCCTTCGGGGCTCACGATGCCATAGGCTTTTCCCCTTTCGCCATCGAGTCGATCGGCGATCCGGCGGGGAAGTATCTGGCGGCGAGTTTCGACCTGATTGCGCAACTTGAGCCCCTCATCCTCGCCCATCAGGGAAACGGCAGCATGGCGGGGCTGCTTTCGGAAGGACCCGAGCAAAGGCAGCCGCAGTTGGTGCGGCTCGGAAACTACGTGCTGAGCGCCACGTTTGAGCGAGGAGCGCCGCCCAATCTGGCAGACGGAGTGATCGTTCCTGCGGCGAACAGCGGGACAGTGCCGGCTTACCCCTCAGGGGGACTGGTCATTGAACTGGGGCCCGGTGAGTTCATCGTCGCGGGTACGGCGCTGGTGATTACGTTCGCGTCGGTTGAGCCGGGGTTGAATGCGGGCATCCTCAGTGCCGAGGAGGGCCGGTTTGTAAATGGCGAATGGCAGAACATCCTCTCGTTGGGAGGCGACCAGACCCATCAGGGAAGGCATGTCCGCCTCGAACCGGGTCGGTTCTCCATCCAACGGGTGAAGCTTTATCGCTACTAACGAAGCGTTGGGCCCGTTTATGCTCGAACTTCTCCCAATCCTCTCACGCTGCGCCCGGGTGATCCTCGCGTGCATTCCCTCGGTCGCGTTTGCGGCAACTCCGGCAGTTCAAGGCGTGCCTCGGCTCGACGAGGCTGCAAGGGCCGCACATCAGCAGTTGGTCGAAAAAACGCACCAGGGCCGAATCGATCTCTATTTTCTTGGCGATTCCATCACGCGCCGATGGGGCGCGACGGACTATCCCGAGTTCCTCGCCAACTGGAACCTGAATTTTCACGGATGGAACGCCGCCGTTTTCGGGGTAGGCGGCGATACGACGCAGAACATGCTGTGGCGCATCGAAAACGGTGAGCTCGACGGTGTGAACCCCAAGGTGATCGTGCTGCTCGCCGGCACAAACGACGTGGGTCGCACTCCGCACGCCGACGTGGCGGAAGAGGTGCCGAAGAAAATCCTGGCCCTCATCGACCGCTGCCGGGCCAAGGCACCAGGGGCGACGATCATCCTCACCGCCATTTTTCCCCGCAACGACACGACCGAGGCGAACCCGGTGATTGGGCAGATCAATGCGAAGATCGCGACCTTCGCGGATGCCAAGACGGTCCGTTTTCTCAACATCAACGACCAGCTTGCGGACCAGGACGGCCAGCTGCGCGAAGGGGTTACGATGGACAAGCTCCACCTATCGGCGAAGGGCTACCAGATCTGGGCAGATGCACTGAAACCGCTGCTCACGGAAATACTGGGGCCGCCGCATCCGACGAGCAGGGCGCCAACTGCGACCAGTGAGCCGGGTGCCGCCATGTAGAGCCAAGCCCGAGCATCCTCGCTACGTCCAACGGTCCCCCGGGGACTGTGCTGCCGTCGTGATCCCGCGCGAGGGCGGGTGATTGGCTCGCCCACCTGATGTCGCGCAAAGACAGCCGGGCCATCGGCGGGTCAGCTTCGTGATGCACCGAGGAATTGACCCCAACGCCATTCATCTCTGGACAGCCGGCTTTCTCGGAGAGCAGGCCGACCTCCATCGCGCGGACCGCATACGGATGCTGCATCTTCCGAAAGGCGACTCCATGGGCCCATCTATGGCTGGGATGGAATCGGCTGCCATGGTTTCGCCGCTCGCGTACGCCCGATCAGCAGTGAGCCCGCGACGCGGTTCCGTCAGTCTGCTCGGTTGGGAAGTCACACCTGACCGCTTCGGATCGATTCCTGCGCCCGGTTCGCCCGCGGCTTTGTCGGCACCGGAAGGGACAATAACCCCTTTCATGCCCTCGCTGATCTATTGTTAGACTCCCGCCGCTTTTGCGCAAAGATGTCCGGGTTGGAAAATGCCTGTGATTGGGTGGCCCTGCAAACTTGCCCCACTTTCGTTCCGGGTCATCGTCGACACCCGGTATTTGGAATTTCCATCCATGGCCTTCGCATATCCCTTCCTCAATTCCGATCTTCCGCTCACCGAGCGCATCGACGATCTCGTCGGCCGCCTCACCTTGCTGGAAAAGATCAGCCAGCTGTTGCATGAAAGCAGCGCGATCGACCGGCTGGGCGTACCCGCATACAACTGGTGGAGCGAAGCCTGCCACGGCGTCGGGCGCAATGGCCGGGCGACGGTTTTTCCCCAGGTGATCGGGCTCGGCGCTACTTGGAACCGTCCACTGGTCGAACGCGTCGCCAGCACCATCGCCGACGAGGCGCGCGCCAAGCATCACGCCGCCGTGGCCGTCGGCCGGCGCGGTCAGTACCAGGGCCTCACTTTCTGGACGCCCAACATCAACATCGTCCGCGATCCGCGCTGGGGGCGCGGCCAGGAGACCTTTGGGGAGGACCCCTTCCTCACCGGTGAGCTGGGTGTCGCCATGGTGCGGGGACTCCAAGGCGACGATTCCCATTACCTCAAGACCGCGGCGTGTGCCAAGCACTTCGCCGTGCACAGCGGACCCGAGGCAGAGCGGCACGTTTTCGACGCCCAACCCACACCCAAGGATCTAGCGGAAACCTACCTGCCCGCTTTCGAGAAACTCGTGCGCCACGGCGTGGAAGCCGTGATGGGCGCCTACAACCGGGTTTACGGCGAGCCCTGTTGCGGCAGTCGCTTCCTGCTGGTAAAACAGCTGCGCGAAAAATGGGGTTTCCAGGGGCATGTCGTGAGCGACTGCGGGGCCGTCGACGACTTTCACCGGCACCACAAAGTAACGGCCAGCGCCGCAGCCTCGGCCGCGCTCGCAGTGCGCATGGGCTGCGACCTCAACTGCGGCTGCACCTATCACGATCTCGTGCTGGCCGTGAAAGAAGGCCTCATCACCGTGGCCGAAATCGACACTTCGCTGCGGCGGCTGCTCTCAACCCGGTTTCGCCTCGGCCTGCTCGATCCGCCCGCCCGCGTGCCGTGGTCGAACCTCCAGCCGGAGATCGTCGACAGCACGGCGCACCGCGCGCTCGCCCGTCAGGCCGCGACCGAGTCGATCGTGCTCCTGAAGAACAACGGCCTGCTACCGCTGCCGCGCAACCCCGAGAGCCTCCTGGTGGTCGGACCCACCGCCGCCAACGTGGGCGCACTGCTGGGAAACTACTACGGCGTGGCGCCGCAACTCGTCACCCTGTTCGAGGGAATCGTGGAGCGCGTCGTCGAAGGCACGCGCATCGAGTACCGGGCTGGCTGCCCGCTGGACCAGCCCGCGGCTCCGGGCGTCAACTACACTTTTTCCACCGCGGCGGAATCGGAGATCGTCATCGCGGTGCTGGGCCTCGATCCAACCCTGGAGGGCGAGGAGGGTGATGCGGTGGCGTCGTCGACCGGTGGCGACCGCGTCACAATCGAACTGCCGGCCTGCCAGCGGGAGTTCTTGATCGAGCTGCGCAAGCATGCCCGGAAGCTGGTGCTCGTCCTCACCGGCGGTAGCGCCCTTGCCGTGCCGGAGGCGCAGGACTTCTGCGACGCGGTGCTGCAGGTGTGGTATCCCGGCTGCGAGGGCGGACGCGCCCTCGCCGATGTGATCTTTGGCGACGTGTCGCCCTCGGGCCGGCTGCCGGTGACCGTGCCGCGGCGCACCGCCGATCTCCCGCCGTTCAATGACTACCGGATGCGAGGACGGACCTACCGCTTCGCGGATATCGAGCCGCTTTACCCCTTTGGTTTTGGACTCAGCTACGCACAAATCTCCTACGGGGCCCTGTCCTTGAACGCCGCCCGGCTGTGCGAGGGTCAAGAACTGACGGTGCAGACCACCGTCACCAACGCCAGCGCTCGCGCCACGGATGAGACGGTGCAGTGCTACGTGATTCCGCCGCGCGACCAACCGGAGGCGCCACGGGCAACCCTGGTCGATTTCCGGAAAACCCCGGTGCCGGCCAACTCCACCATCAAGGTCGAGTTTCATCTCACCAGCGATGCATTCCGCCAGGTCAACGCGGCGGGAGAGCGCGTCTGGTGGCCGGGTCGCTACGGCCTGGTCGTCGGTCCGGCTTCGCCGGGTCCGCGCGCGATCGCTCTGGGCGCTCCCACGCCGGCCGCTGGCGAGATCATCCTTGCATAAACCCGGCGGCGATCTCCCCAGGCTCTGCGATGCAAGCGCTCGTTTTGGAGAAAGTCCGCTCGCTGCGTCTTCGCGACATCGCGATCGCCGAGACTCTCGGTCTCCACGATGTGCGCGTCCGCATCCATACCGTCGGAATATGCGGCAGCGACGTGCACTACTACCAGCATGGCTCCATCGGACCATTTGTCGTGCGGGAACCCATGGTGCTCGGGCATGAAGCTGCCGGCATCGTAGTGGAGACGGGTTCCGCCGTGGGCATTTTGCGCCCCGGTGACCGCGTCTGCATGGAGCCGGGAATTCCCGATCCAAACAGCCATGCCACCCGGCTCGGCCGTTACAACCTTGATCCAGCGGTGCGGTTTTGGGCGACCCCGCCGGTGCACGGCTGCCTGCGCCCGACGGTGATCCATCCCGACACGTTCACGTTCAAACTGCCTGACAATGTGAGCTTCGCGGAGGGAGCAATGGTCGAGCCGCTCGCCGTGGGGATGCATGCCGCCAGCAAAGCCTGCCTCAGGCCGGGTGATGTGGCTGCCGTGCTTGGGGCCGGGCCGATCGGCACGCTCACAGCGCTGGCGGCCCTGGCCGGCGGGTGCAGCCGGGTGTTCATCACCGACGTGCAGCCGGCCAAGCTTGCGCTCGCTGCAACGCTGGGCCCGATCACGCCGATCAATGTCCGCGAGGAGAATCCCCGAGAGCTAATTCGCGCGGCCACCGATGGCTGGGGCGCCGATGTCGTCTTCGAAGCCACCGGAGCTGCGGCGGCCGCGGCCCAGGCGATCGACCTGCTCTGTCCCGGCGGCTGCGCAGTCTTCATCGGCATGCCGGGCGCGCCGGTGTCGTTCGACATCGTGGCTGCGCAGGTGAAGGAGGCGCGCATCGAAACGGTCTTCCGCTACGCCCATGTCTTTCCCCGTGCGCTCGCCTTGATGGCGAGCGGCAGAATCAATGTGCGCCCGCTCATCACGGATCGTTTCGCCTTCACCGAGGGGGTCGCGGCGTTTGACTACGCCTGCCAGATGAACCCCACCAGCGTCAAAGTGCAGATCGAAATGCCCTGAAACCACGGCGTTGGCGCCGCAATCTTTCCCGCTGCCGGCGCCCGCCCTGGGTCTAAAGTTAGAGTTTCACCCGCCATTGCGAGAACCCGGGAAGTGGCGGTAACCTCACGCCGCTGCGGATTCTCCCAACGCTCCGCCCTTTGGCTCATGCACCCGCCTCGCCCCGCCGTTTTCCCACCAACCCGCCCTGATCCGCCGGAGCCAGTTGATTCGGGGCGCCGACATGGGCTTGGGACGCCTTGGCAGCGGCTCCTCGTCTGGACCGGCTGCCTGTTGCTATGCGCCCCGGACGGCCGCGCCATCGGCCAGGATCGCTATGTGGAATTTGGACCGACCGCCGGGGGATTCAACCTGGTGCAATCTGGCGACGCGGCAGACTTGTATGTGGATTCGCAGGACTTTGCGGGGGTCCTCCGCGCCGCGGATGACTTGACGTCCGACGTGGCCCGCGTGACCGGCGTCACCCCAGCCGTCGTGCATCAAGAGGGCGACCTCCGCGCGAAGGCCGTCATTGTCGGCACGCTGGGGAAAAGCCGGGTCATCGACCGGTTGATCCGGGAGGGCCGCCTCGATGTCGCGCCCATCGCTGGAAAATGGGAGGCGTTCATTATCCAGGTCGTGCCAGACCCGCTGCCCGGCGTGGCCAGTGGCCTGGTGATCGCGGGCAGCGACAAGCGGGGGACTATTTTTGGCATTTATGATCTGTCCGAGCAGATCGGAGTGTCGCCCTGGTATTGGTGGGCGGACGTTCCCTCCACGCACCGCGATGCGCTGTTCGTCAAGCCGGGCCGGTACGTGCAGGGGCCGCCCGCAGTGAAGTACCGCGGCGTTTTTCTAAATGACGAGGCACCCGACCTGACGAATTGGGTCATGACCAAATTCGGGTCGGTCCCGCCCGGTTCCAATCCGCCGGTGCCCGAGGGGATCTCCAATTACAACCGCCGGTTCTACGCGAAGATCTTTGAGGTGATCCTGCGGTTGAAAGGCAATTACCTTTGGCCGGCGATGTGGAACAACGCGTTCAACGAAGACGATCCGGCCAACCCGCGCCTGGCGGATGAATACGGCATTGTCATGGGCACCTCGCACCAGGAGCCGATGCTGCGCGCGCAACAAGAATGGGACCGGCGGTACCTGAAAACGGTCGGGCATTGGAACTATGCAACGAATCCAGACCAGCTCGAGCAGTTCTGGCGGGACGGCATCCGGCGCAACAAGGAGTTTGAGGGCATCATCACGATCGGCCTGCGGGGGGCAAATGACACGCCGATGGCCTCCGGCGGTCCAGAGTCGAACCGGGAACTGCTGGAAAAAATCGTGGGCGTGCAGCGCGATATTCTGCGGGAGGAGATCAATCCGGATGTGACCCGGGTGCCCCAGCTCTGGTGCCTCTACAAGGAAGTGCAGGAGTTTTACGAGGCTGGCTTGCGGGTGCCCGACGATGTAACGCTTCTGTGGGCGGAGGATAACTGGGGCAATGTCCGCCGCCTGCCCAGCGCGGCGGAGCGCCGGCGCAGCGGAGGCGCGGGAGTCTATTACCATTTCGACTACCACGGCGGTCCGCGGAGTTACCAGTGGGTCAATACCAGCCCGATTCCCAAGATCTGGGACCAGATGGTGCTCGCCAGACAATACGGCGCCGACCGGATTTGGATCGTGAACGTCGGCCACTTCAAGGGCTACGAGTTTCCCCTCGAATTTCTTCTGAGCCTGGCCTGGGACACCGACCGGTGGACCAACGACAACCTCACCGATTACACGCGACTCTGGGCCGCGCGGAATTTTGGGCCCGGGCAGGCTGCCGATATCGCCGACATCATCGCCAAATACACCAAATGGAACGGCCGGCGCAAACCCGAGCTGCTCAGACCGGACACCTACAGCTTGATTGATTATCATGAAGCGGAGACCGTGGTGGCGGACTTCAAGACCCTTTCGGCGAAGGCGGAAGGGATTCACCACGCACTCCCGCTGGAAAAGCGGGACGCCTTTTACCAACTCGTGTTGTTCCCCACCAAGGCCTCCGCGCTGGTGAACGAACTCTATCTCGCGGCGGGAAAGAACGCGCTATACGCCCGACAGGATCGCGCCAGCACCAACGATCTGGCGCGGGAGACCCGGGCGCTGTTTCAGGCCTATCTGGGGCTGATTGATGATTTCAACCACACGTTCGCCGGCGGGAAATGGGATCACTTCATGGACCAGCCGGTCCTCGGGTACACCAGCTGGCGGGATCCTCCCACCAACAACCTCGAGGCGATCGCCCTGACCGAAATCCAGGTGCCGGCCGCGGCGGCGATGGGCCTGGCCGTGGAGGGCAGTGAGAACGCCTGGCCCGGCGCCCCGGGCGAGCCAGTCCTGCCGAAGTTCGACGCCTTTAACCGGCAGCGCCATTACATCGAGGTGTTTAACCAGGGAAGGACGCCGTTTGAGTTCACCGCCACTGTCAGCGATTCCTGGATTAAACTGAGCCAGAGCAAGGGCACCGTTGAAAAGGACCAACGCCTGTGGGTCGAGGTTGATTGGAGCAAGGCGCCCGCCGGCGCAGCCGCTGGCACCGTGAAGCTCGCCGGCTCCGGCTGCGAAGTTTCTATTCAGGTGCGCGCATTCAATCCGGTCGAAATGACACGAGATTTCTTGCAGGGTTTTGTCGAAGGCGAGGGGGTCGTTTCCATCGAGGCCGAGCACTACTCCCGCAAGACCGACCTCGGCGCTAGCCGCTGGATCAAGATCGAGGACTACGGACATACCCTGTCGGCCATGCGGGCGACCGCGCCCGTGGACACGCCCAGTGCCACGCCGGGAAAGGATTCCCCCTGCCTGGATTACCGGATGTATCTGTTCAGCCCCGGAAGGGCGGAGGTCACTGCCATCCTGGCTCCAACCTTGAACTTTATCCCGCGGCGCGGGCTTCGCCTGGCAGTTTCGTTTGACGATGAGCCCCCCCAGACGGTCACCCTGGTTCCCCAGGACTACATCGCGCAGCATGGAAACATGGATTGGGAGAAATGCGTTGGAGACAACGCCCGCCTTGTCCGGACCATACATCCGCTAACGAAACCCGGTTATCATACACTGAAGCTTTGGATGGTCGATCCGGGGGTCGTCCTAGAAAAGCTCGTCGTGAATCTGGGCGGAGTGAAACCAAGCTATCTGGGCCCGCCGGAGAGTTACTGGCGTCCGGCGGCGTTGCCGGGCCAACCTTGAAAGGCCCGGCCGGATGTTCTACACCGCGCCCAATGCTGCAACCAAAGGTGGAGGGCCCGGCGCCGTCGGGGCCAGGAACGCGAACACAGGCGGTGACAGCGCACCGCCCGCCAGTGGCATTTTCGGGCTGACGATTTATCCGAACCTGATCCGGCCCCGCGCATGAATCGGTTGCGATCATTTTTGCTGAGCCTGGCCCTGCTGGCAGGCCCGCTCACCGCCGCGGCGGCCCCGGAAGGGGCCTTTGAGAGCGGCCGGTACCGCAATCTTTTCCACGAGCTTCTTGGCCGGACCGACCGCGAGGTGGAGAAGAAGCTGCAGGCCGCCTGGCAGCAGTTCTTCTATGGGGACAACGAAACCCAGCGCGTTTTTTTTCCAGTCGGCGCCGACAAGGCTTACCTCGCCGATATTGGCAATGGCGACGTGCGCACTGAAGGCATCTCCTACGGAATGATGATCGCGGTGCAATTGAATCACCGCGAGGAGTTCGACCGCCTGTGGAAGTGGGCGCGGACTTACCTGTACCATGCGGAAGGACCCCGGCGGGGCTACTTTGCATGGCACGGCACGTTTGACGGCCACCAACTCGACCCCGGTTCGGCCAGCGACGGCGAGGAGTGGATCACCATGGCGCTGTTTTTTGCCGCGGGCCGCTGGGGCGGCGGCACCGGGATCTCCAACTACCAGGCGGAGGCCCAGGCGTTGCTGCGAACCATGCTGCACCGTGGCGACCATGGAGACGGGACAATCACCAGCATGTTCGACCACCAACATCACCAAGTGGTTTTTGCGCCCACCCGCGGCGGCATCACGTTCACCGACCCTTCCTATCACCTCCCGGCCTTCTACGAACTGTGGGCCCGGTGGGGCGAGGACGATGCCGAGTTCTGGGCGGCGGCAACCCGGGCGAGCCGCGCGTTTTTCCGCCGCGCCGCGAACCCGCGCACAGGCCTGATGCCGGACTATGCCGGTTTCGACGGCGCCGCGCGAGACGATCGCGGGCATGGGGATTTCCGCTTCGACGCCTGGCGCACATTGGCGAATGTCGGCCTCGACCACGCCTGGTTCGCCGCCGATCCCTGGCAAGTCGAGCAGAGCAACCGGGTGCTGACCTTCCTCGCCGCGCAGGGACCGCTCTGCCCAAATCAGTTCACGCTCGACGGTCGTCCTCTTTCCCTAGATCACTCGTCCGGGCTCGACGCAATGGCCGCGGTCGCCGGCCTCGCTGCCGACCCGGCGCAGGCCCGTCCGTTTGTTCAGCGTCTTTGGAATATGCCGGTTCCCGAGGGCCGGTGGCGCTACTACGATGGAATGCTTTATTTGCTGGGGCTGCTGCAGGCGGGCGGACAATTTCGGATTTACGCCCCGCCGGCCGGCCGATGACCCTTTGTCCTTTGCTTATCATGAACTCCCGCCTCCGCTCGTGCTTTGGGTTGATCCTCGTCGGAATCCTGTCGTCCGGCGTGGCCCGTGCCGAAGATGGCTATCGGCTCTGGCTGCGCTACGACCGGATAGTCAAGCCCGCGCAGCCGACGTTCTACGCCGACGCACTCAGTCATATCGTACTCGCCACGCCGGCCGGCACCGACTCACCCACCATCACCGCGGCGCGTGACGAGCTGATGACCGGGTTGTCCGGCCTGCTCGGCATCAAGGCCGACATCACCATCGAGGGCTCCGTGCCGAACGCGGCCTGCGGTGAAGAGGGCTACTCCATCCAAATGGCTGCGCGTGGGAGCATCAGCACCGTCGTCATCACGGCCAATCACGATATCGGGGTGCTCTATGGAGCGTTCACGCTGCTGCGGCACGTGCAGACCGACGGTCTGATCAATGAACTCGCCGTGACCGAGACGCCGAGGATCCAGCGCCGGATCCTCGACCATTGGGATAACCTCAATCGCACGATCGAGCGCGGTTACGCCGGCTTTTCCCTTTGGGACTGGTTCCAGCTGCCGGACCGGATTGATCCACGGTACCGCGACTACGCCCGCGCGAACGCCTCCATTGGCATCAATGGAGCCGTGCTGACCAATGTGAATGCTGATGCGCTCGTCTTGACGGATCCCTACCTCCGCAAAGCGGCCGCGCTGGCCGAGGCCTTTCGCCCGTACGGCATCCGCGTTTATCTCACAGCCCGCTTCAGCGCCCCGGCCGATGTCGGCGGACTCAAGACTGCTGATCCGCTAGATCCGGCGGTGAAAGCCTGGTGGGCGGCAAAAGCAGAAGAAATCTACCAGATCATTCCCGACTTCGGTGGCTTCCTGGTAAAGGCCAACTCGGAGGGCCAGCCGGGACCGCAGGATTATGGCCGGACCCACGCGGACGGCGCCAACGTGCTGGCCGATGCCCTTGCGCCCCACGGAGGAATTGTGATGTGGCGCGCCTTTGTTTACGACCACCATGTCCCGGACGACCGGGCCAAGCAGGCCTATAACGAGTTCCATCCGCTCGACGGCAAATTCCACCCCAACGTGGTGGTGCAGATCAAGAACGGTCCGGTCGATTTTCAGCCGCGGGAACCGTTCCATCCGCTCTTCGGAGCCATGCTACGCACGCCGCTGGCCCTCGAACTTGAGATCACCCAGGAATACCTCGGCGCCAGCGTCCATCTCGCCTTCCTCGCGCCGATGTGGAAAGAATGCCTGGACGCCGACACCTTCGCCTCGGGCCATGGCTCAACCGTGGCCCGCGTCGTTGACGGCAGCGTGGATAATCACCCGCTGACGGCCATCGCCGGCGTGGCCAACACCGGCACCGACCGCAACTGGTGCGGCCATCCGCTCGCCGCAGCCAACTGGTATGCATTCGGGCGCCTCGCGTGGGACCACACGCTCAGCGCCGACCGGATCGCGGGCGAGTGGACGCGGATGACTTTTTCCAATGATCCGCGGGTCGAGGGACCAATCCAGACGATGTTGCTCGCCTCGCGAGAAGCGGTGGTCGACTACATGACCCCGCTCGGCCTGCACCACCTCATGGCCACGGACCATCACTACGGGCCGGGTCCCTGGGTCGACAATCTGCGACCTGATTGGACCCCGGTTTACTATCACCGCGCAGACGAGAGGGGAATTGGCTTCGACCGTTCAGCCACCGGCTCCAATGCGGTCGGGCAATATGCGCCTCCGGTGGCGAAAATCTTCGGCGATCTCGCGACCTGTCCGGAGAACCTCCTGCTTTGGTTCCACCATGTGCCGTGGGACTACCGATTGTCCTCAGGGCGAACCCTATGGGATGAACTGTGTTTACATTACCAGTCTGGCGTGGAACGCACGCGTGGCTTGCAGGGCACCTGGGCTTCGCTCGCGGGTCTGATCGACCAAGAGCGATTCGATCACGTGAGGGTGCTGCTTAGTCGCCAGGAGCGCGACGCCCGCGGATGGCGCGACGCCTGTCTGCAGTACTTCCAGACCTTTTCCCATCGCCCGTTGCCGGCGGGCGTCGAACCGCCGGAGCACCCGCTGCAGTACTACAAGGATGTTCACCTGCATTACGTTCCGGGCACGCCAAGCGGGCTATGAATGGTCTGCTTGCCACCACTCCTAATGAGACCAACCTCACTCCTCCTCACCGGAGCCTGCCTATTCGCGGGCGCCGGCAAACTGCAATCCGCTGCTCCCATGCCTCCGGTCCTGTTTGAATGGTTCGAATACACCGGCAGCGACGAACGTTTTGTCACACCGCTGCCACCCGGATCGTATCGCAATCCCATCCTCGCGGGCTTTTATCCCGATCCGAGCATCTGCCGGGTCGGCCAGGACTACTACCTCGTCAACTCGTCGTTCGCCTATTTTCCAGGCATCCCGATTTTTCACAGCCGCGATCTCGTGCATTGGACCCAACTCGGCCACGTGCTCGACCGTCCGTCCCAGCTAAAGCTCGATGGCTTGGGGGTCTCACGGGGGGTCTTTGCCCCGGCGATCAGCAGCCATGACGGGTTGTTCTACGTGATCAACACGCTGGTCGACGGCGGCGGAAACTTTTTCGTCACCGCAAAGGATCCGGCCGGGCCCTGGTCCGATCCGGTGTGGTTGCCGGAAATCGACGGCATAGATCCCTCCTTCTTCTTCGACGGCGACGGCCGGGCTTATATCGTCAACAACGGCCCGCCACCCGACGCCAAACCGCTTTACGAAGGCCACCGCGCGATCTGGATTCAGCAATTCGATCTCGCGAGTCGGAAACTCACGGGCCCGCGCACGGTCGTCGTCAATGGCGGGGTGGATATCGCGAAGCATCCCCTGTGGATCGAGGGACCGCATCTCTTCAGAAAGGACGGCTGGTATTACCTTATCTGCGCAGAGGGCGGGACCGAGGAGGGTCACTCCGAAGTCGTGTTCCGCAGCCAGTCGGTTACGGGGCCGTTTAGTCCGTGGACCCGGAACCCGATTCTCACGCAAAGGACCCTCGACCCCCGGCGCCGCGACCCGGTCACGTGCACCGGACATGCCGACTTTGTGACGACGCCAGACGGGGCATGGTGGGCGGTGTTTCTTGGCTGTCGTCCTTATGAAGGAAACTTTTTTAATACCGGGAGGGAGACGTTCCTGCTGCCGGTGACCTGGTCCGATGGCTGGCCGGTGATTCTGGAATCAGGCCAACCCGTGCCGGCGATCGTCGCTGCTCCCCGGCTTCCGGACTCACCACCGCCGTCCGTCCAACTGACTGGCAACTTTACCTGGCGTGACGAGTTTGATGGGCCTGCCTTGCAGCCCGGCTGGAACTTCCTGCGGACACCGCACAAGCCCTGGTTCAGCCTCACGGAACACCCCGGCGCACTTGCGCTGCAGCCAGGCGAAGCATCGCTCAGCGATCCGGGGAATCCTGCCTTCCTGGGCCATCGCCAGCAGCACGCCCGATTCACCGCCTCCACGGCCATCCGCCTGCCCGTGGTTGCTGGACTAACTGCCGGCCTCGCCGCCTTTCAGAATGAGTTCCACCACTTCTTCCTCGGAGTGCGGCGCCGCGGCCCGGGATTGCAGGTCCTGCTGGAGCGGTCCGCCGGTGGGGATCACGGAGGCGTGCCGCAAATGGTCGCATGCATGGATCTCCCGGCGCCCGATCTGATCTACCTGAAGATCGAGGGTGACGGTCGCGCCTATTCGTTTTCGTATGCGATCCGTCCATCTGGATGGAAGGTGCTTAAGGAGAACGAGGACGGAAGCATCGTGAGCACCGTCGTGGCCGGAGGTTTTGTCGGGACGTATGTCGGACCTTACGCCCGCATCGACCGGTGAAGCCCAGGACACGACCCGCCGGGCAGGAATCCGCCGCCCGCGTACCGGCGCACCAACTGCCGGCTTCATGCAAGTCTATAGTTAGTGCAATCCATCGCTATGAAAAGAACACCGGCCTCGCAAAATGGGCCGATTCGGCCTGCGCATCACCCAACGCGGCTGCGTTTCTGAGATGAACCTGTTTCCGCCCCACGTTCCCCTTTGCGCGGATCGAGCTGGAAGCGAAGCCTGACAGGCTGGAAGATCGCGGACCCTCTCTATTCCCCTTTCACCAATGCCCGCGTCCTATCCGGCTCAACTTCCCTCACTTGACGAGGATTATTATGCGCAGCACGCGCCGTTCGGAGCGTTTGCCAGCTTCACCATCGGCCTGGTGGGCGGGAAGGGTGGGTTTGGCCAGTCCTTGAGCGGTCCGGCCAACCAGAATGTCTATGCAGGGTTTCGTTCCTCCGCACAGCCGGCCTGGCAATTGCTGCCGTTCTTCACTCCACCCCAGTCGAACGAGACCGCCTTCACCGAGGAGGCCGGCACCCGGCAGGCGCCGGCCAATGTGCGCTCCCTGCGGCCGGCCGACTACACGCGGAAACTCGGTTGGGCCAGCGATACCTGGCAGGCGGATGGCGGACGGTTCTCTTTTTCCCTGCTCACACCCTTCGCACCGGCACCCGATCCCGCGCGTCTGGGAAAGGCCGCCGCGCGCCGCTGCCTGGCCCCGCTCGTGTGCGGCTGGATCGAATACGATAACCGGATGGGAGCGGCACCCGTCGAACTCATGTTCGGACTGGGCGATCCAAATCGTCCGCTGCGTCCGCTCAACGAGCACTCCCCCCGCCTCACCGGCTTTGCCAGTGGCGGCGATTTCGGGTATGCCACCCGGCCGGCCCGCGGGGTGAAACTCGCCCAGGGTTTTGATGTGTTCGCACCGAAGTACCACGACTACCGGGGCCTGCTGGTCATCGGCGGGGAGGCGGCCCTGGTCTTCACCATCCCTGCGCGGCAGCGACGGCGATTTCCGCTCGTGCTGGGGTTCTTCCAAGCCGGCGTCGTCACCTCGGGCCTGCCGGCGGCCTACGCCTATACGCGGGTCTTTCGTGATCTTGGAGACGTGCTGGCTCATGGCCTGGCGCACCATGCCTATTATGCCCGAATGGCCTCCGCCCGCGATCGCGAGCTGGCGGGGAGCCGCCTGGACGCCGACCAGCGTTTTCTCCTCGCGCAGGCGACGCACAGCTATTTTGGCAGCACCCAACTCCTCTGGCGCGCCGGCCGGCCGCTCTGGGTGGTCAACGAGGGTGAATACCGGATGATGAACACGTTCGACCTGACCGTGGATCATCTCTTCTTCGAACTCGCCTGGCACCCTTGGGCGGTGCGCCGCACTCTTGACCTCTTCGTCAGCCGTTACTCATACCGCGACCGTGTGCGCACGCCGGACGGGCGCACGGTGGCCGGTGGCCTGTCCTTCACCCACGACATGGGCGTGATGAACCACTTCACCGCGCCGGGACATTCCAGCTACGAATGCGACAATCTCACCAGCTGTTTCAGCCATATGACCATGGAGCAGCTGCTGAACTGGGTGCTGTGTGCCGTCACCTATGCCCTGCAGACCGGTGATCTCGCTTGGCTCCGGCGCCAGCGCCGCCGGCTGCTCACCTGCGCTGAGAGTCTCCATCGGCGCGATCATCCCGAGCCGAGTCGCCGCGACGGTGTCCTCAAGCACGACTCCGCCCGCTGCGGTCCGCACGGAGCCGAAATCACCACCTATGACAGCCTGGATGTGAGCCTCGGCCAGGCCCGCAACAATCTCTACCTCGCGGTCAAGACGCTCGCGGCCTGGGTGCTCCTCGAACAGGCGTTCCGGCGGATCAGCCTCGAACCACCCGCCCGGGATGCCCGGGCCACCGCCGATAAGCTCGCGGCGACGCTCACGCAGAAATTCGAGACCGACACCGGGTTCTTCCCGGCGGTGTTTGAGAACAACAATCGCGCACGAATCCTGCCCGCGGTCGAAGGCTTCATTTATCCGCTCTATCTCGGTCTGAAGGAGGCGGTGGACCCGGCCGGCCGTTTTGCCCGGCTGCTCACCCAGCTGCGCCAGCATATCACGCAGGCGCTGCAAACGGGCGTCTGCCTTGATCCGGTGTCGGGTGGATGGAAGCTCAGCAGCACCAGCACCAACACCTGGTTCAGTAAGATTGCCCTGGCTCAGTACGTGATCCGGCAGCTCTTTCCTGAGGCGATCGGCGAGACCGCGCGGGCCGCGGACCGGGTCCATGCCGGCTGGCAGCGCCGGCCCGGCTGCGGCCAACATGCGATGTGCGACCAGATTCACAGTGAAACCGGCGCAGCCTGCGGCAGCCGTTACTATCCCCGCGGCGTCACGACGTTCTTGTGGTTGCGGGAGTGAAGCCCGCGGCTGTCATCGCTTGCCGCCCTCGGTTTTCTCAAAAACCCCAACCCCACCAGTATCCATGAGTCACGTCTCCCAACGACTGTCGTTCCGCGAGAAGGCTGGCTATTCGCTCGGCGACGCCGCGACGAATTTCTTCTTCCAGGCGATGATCATGTACCAGGGCGCGTTTTATACGGACGTGATGGGACTGTCGTCATCGGCCGCAGCCGTGCTCTTCCTCGTCGTGCGGGGCTGGGACGCTTTTTTCGATCCGATCGTAGGCACCCTGGCGGACCGGACGAACACGCGCTGGGGAAAGTTCCGGCCGTGGGTGCTCTGGTCGGCCCTGCCGTTCGGCGTCATCCTCTGGCTCACCTACACGGTCCCCGGCTTAAGCAGCTCCGGCAAACTGGTCTACGCGTATGTGACCTACATCGCGCTGATGATGATCTATTCAATCAACAATACCCCGTATTCGGCGCTCAATGGGGTGATGACCGGCGACGTCACCGAGCGCACCAGCCTCGCCACCTACCGCTTCGTCGCTGCAATGGGTGCCACCCTCGTCGTGCAGGGACTGACACTTCCGCTCGTCAGCAGATTCGGCGCGGGCAACGTCGCCAAGGGTTGGTCCACGACCTTCGCCATCTTTGGTGGCCTCGCGGTGATCTTCTATGTGATTGCGTTTCTCAGCTCACGCGAACGCATCCATCCTGACCCGCAGCAGAAGTCCTCGATCAAACAGGACATCGCCGACGTCTTCAAATGCCGTCCGTGGGTGATGATGTTCCTGATCACGCTGTGCATTTTCACGACCCTGGCGCTCCGCGGCACGGGGATATATTACTACTTCACCTACTTCATCGACAAGGCGGCGCTCATGGAATTCGTCAAGGGCCTCGGACTCGGCACGATTGCCGTGGCCGACACCGGGGTCTGGCACACGATTCTGCGCTGGTTCGGGTTCAGTCTCGCCTCCAATGGATCCAATATCTCCGGAGTTGGCCTCAGTCTCTTCAACATCGCCGGCAACCTCGTGACCATTGCAGGCGTGTTGTGCTCGAAACCGCTTTCCGCCCGTTTCGGCAAAAAGGCCGTCTTTGGCACGGGGCTGCTGCTGACGACCATCGTCACCGCAGCGATCTTCGTTTTACCCCCGACCTCGGTGAAGGCGCTCTTCGTCCTCAGCCTCCTCTGGCCGGCGGCCTACGGCCCGACCATCCCGCTCCTCTGGGCGATGATCGCCGACGTGGCCGACTTCTCCGAATGGAAGAATAGCCGCCGCGCCACCGGTTTCGTTTATGCCGGCATCGTCTTTGCTCTCAAGGCCGGCCTCGGCGTCGGCGGCGCCCTTGCCAACCAGATTACCGGCGCCTTCGGTTACGTGGCCAACGTCGCCCAGTCGCCGGAGTCACTTCAGGGAATCCGGCTCTGCGCCACGGTCTTTTCGGCGCTGCCGTTTGCCCTCGGTGTTGTCTGCCTGTTCTTCTACCCGATCGGCAAGGAGCTCAACCTGCGCATCGGCGACGAACTGGCGGAACGGCGGAAGAAATTCAGCGCTGCGTAGCACCTGTTCATTTTACAGGAGGTATGGGTAAAAAAACGGCCCGTGTGGTCAGACACGGGCCGCAGAAGGATCGAACTGACCCAATGGCTAGAAGGTGTAGGCGTAGCTGAGCGTCACGACGCCACGGCCAACCGCAGTGGTATTCTCCATTTTCGGAACGCTGCCTGCCTTGAGGAAGTTATCGCTGCCCTTCACATACGCGACGCCCACGATGAGCTTTGACTTTGCGTTGATCGTGAACGGGGCGGCAACACCGACCGAGTAGTAGTTGCCCCAGTTCTTCACCGCCGGATCGGCGCCCTTGACGGCGTCATCGATTTTAAACGTTCCACCGACGAGGGTCCAGTCGAGTTCCGTGCCGGCATCCTTCAATGGAATTGCGTAGGCAATGGTGAATTCATAGGTGGGGCCTTTGAGCACCAGATCGTAATAGAATTTCGGCGTCAGTTTTATGCCCTTGATGGTGTAGTTAGCGGCGATGTTCGGCTCGAAGGTCGATTTATAGAACCCGTTGCTCGTGTCAGCGTTCGGATAGTTGTACCACGTGAAACCGGGTTGGACGCTAAAGGCGTCATTCACCGACAGCGTGTAGGAACCGTAGGGATCAATTTCCGGATCGGACTGGCCCGGCACTTTGTCCTTCATCGGGAAATTGGTCCAGACGCCCAGCGCAAGGTTGCCGGAATCAACTTCCACATTCGGTTCGAAGGATGGCCCGCCAAGGCGCGAGCCGCGGAACATGTACTGGTTCACAAACGCCGGTGTCAGAACCACGGAGGTGGACGGATCATCGGCGCGGGCTGAAGCCGCCAGCAAGGCCAGGGCGGTACAGAGCAATAAGGATGTTCTTATGTTCATGGTAGGATGTTAGATGTGCCGCAGACCAGCCGGCCTGCCGTTTTTTCATTTAGCAGGAGCCGCGCCAAGTGCTAGAAAAATAATTCATGGCAGAGGCCAATAGCTTCAATATCACACCGGAGTCGAAACCGTTCTCTGCGGATCCATGCAATTATCGGCAATTCTCCTTGTGCTCTCGCGAACCGATCGGTGTGCCGGTGTAGGAAGCCCGCTTGCCCATTGCCATCCTCCTTCGCTGGGCCTGCGGAGGACGAGTCGCGCGCACCTGTCGGCCGTAGCTTCATGCGAAGGCCGAAGCGCGCCTCCTACAGATGAATAATCCCGACCTTAGCGGACCTTGGCGTAAATGAAGCAATCTCTCGGCTCGGACCCAATCGTCGGGCAGACGTGCCAGCGCCGTAACCGCCCTTCGCAGACGAGTCCGGCCTTCTCCATCACACGGGCCGAGGCGGGATTCTCGGTGTCGCAGTAGGCCCACACCCGGAAGAGCGGCGGCTGCGCCAGCGTCCACGCGGCGACGTACCGCACCGCCTCGGTCATCAAGCCCTGCCCCCAGTGCCGGCGACCCAGCACATAGCCGAGCATCACACCGTGTACGTCGAAATTCGCTCCGATGGAGCCGATGAGCTCTTCGGTGTCGCGCAGGCAAAGCAGCCACGCGTAGTGGCGTCCCACACCCGTCTCCCACGTCTGCACCACGCCGCGCAGGAACTCCCGCAACGGCTCGATCTCCGTATAATAGCGCCACGAGAGATACCGCGTGACCCCAGAATCGCTGGCGTACGCGGTGAACACAGCCTCGGCGTCCTCCACTCGCGGTTGGCGGGCGATCAGACGCGCCGTGCAAAACGACTCAGGCGGGTGGGGCATGGCGGGAGATGGTCCAGGGCGGAAGGGGTCTACCAATCCAATGCAGCGACAGCGGCAGATTTTTCTGTATCGATCGGTTCCCGGGCGCGAACGCACACCTTCATGGCACCAGTGAATCGAACCCATTCTGTTGCACACTGCAAGTGGTGCGAAGGTTGGTACTGGGTCAGCTGGTCTTTCTGCCAATCCTGGACTTCGTCGTCGGCCCACTCAATCTGCTCCATTCCAACATTAAGCGGTCTTTGCCCAATTGACGGCAGGAGTGTAGGACAACTAGGTTTCTCGAATGCAGCCAAAGCAACCAAGCCGCACCGCATTGGGTGCAGCTGCACACCGCGCCGTCCACCAGGTGCTAGAGCGTGGTCGTATCTTCGCTGATCCGCTGGCCGTGCGCATCCTCGGAGTGGACGCCGAAGCGGCTATCTGCGATGCGGAAAGCGATCCGTCCAGACGATGGCTGCGCCTGTTCATTGCCGTGAGAACGCGCTTTGCCGAGGACGCCTTGACGGCTGCCGTCGCACGCGGTGTCCGCCAGTTGGTTGTGCTTGGGGCGGGTCTCGACACTTACGCCTACCGCACGACTTTTGGAGAAAGCCTGCGCATTTTCGAGGTGGATCACCCAGCGACCCAGGCCTGGAAACGCCAACGGCTCACCGAAGAGGCGATCCCGGTGCCCCACACGCTCACCTTTGCTCCGGTCGATTTCGAGCGGGAGACTTTGGCGGCCGGCTTGGCCGACGCCGGCTTCAATCCGGCGCAACAAACCTTTTTCACTTGGCTGGGGGTCGTGCCTTATCTGACGGAGCCGGCCATCTGTTCGACGCTCGGCTTCATCGCCAACCTCCAGGGGGGCGCCCATGTTGTGTTCGATTACAGCAATCCCCCGGATTCGGATTCCGACCAGAATGGGTTTAGCGCCATCCGAGAGGCGCTTGCCGCGCGCGTCGCCTACCTTGGAGAGACCTTCATAAGCCATTTTGAAACAGACGCGCTCCACGCCAGACTGACAGCCCTCGGCTTTTGCGAAGTCGAAGACCTCGGCCCAGTATTGATCCGGGAGCGTTTCTTTGCAAACCGGGGAGGCTTCCTCCCCGACAGAGGCGGTCATATCTTACGCGCGGCGACGGTTTGAGGTTCCTTTTCGGGCGCGCTGTGGTTTCAGCCCATCCGCCGGTGCATGGAAGTAAGCGAACGCACTGCCCGAAGGATTGCCGCTTTGCTTTGGCCGGCCGGATGGCTAGGCTGGCGGAGCGCCATGCCGGAGATCGTCCTCGCTACGCTTAACGCCGGTTATATTCATGCCTCATTCGGCCTACGCTGCCTGCGGGCCAACCTGGGCGACCTGCGGCCGCGGTCGGCGCTGGAGGAGTTCACCACCAACCAGCGCTTGCCCGAGATCGCGGAAACCGTCCTCGCGCTGCAGCCGCGGATCATTGGGCTGGGCGTATACGTCTGGAATGTCACGTCATCGACCGGACTGGTCGCGCTCCTCAAGCGGATCCGCCCGGAGCTGGTGGTGGTCCTCGGCGGACCCGAAGTCAGCTACGAATGCGACCGGCAGGAGATCGTCCGCCTGGCGGATCATGTCATCACCGGCGAGGGCGACCTCGTGCTGCCGGAGATCTGCCGCCAGATTCTCGCGGGCGGCCCGGTTCCGCCGAAAATCATCCCGGCCCCGCCGCCCGACCTCGCCCGCGTGACGCTGCCATACGACGAATACACAACCAAAGACATCGCCCACCGGCTGGTGTACGTTGAAGCGTCGCGCGGCTGCCCGTTTGAGTGTGAATTCTGCCTGTCGTCGCTCGACGTCCCGGTGCGCACGTACCCATTGGAGCCGTTTCTGGCCGCAATGGACGCGCTCCATGAACGCGGGGTGCGCCATTTCAAGTTCGTTGACCGGACATTCAATCTCAACGTCGCGACCAGCCGGCGGATCCTCGAGTTCTTTCTCGCGCGGCTGACACCGGGCCTGTTCCTGCATTTCGAGATGATCCCCGACCGCCTGCCGGCGGACTTGCGCGAACTGATCATTCGCTTCCCGCCGGGCGCGCTGCAATTCGAGGTCGGGGTCCAAACGTTCGACCCAGCGGTGGCGGCGGCCATCCACCGGCGGCAGGATGTCGCGCAGTTAGAGAATAACTTTCGCTTTCTGCGCGAACAGACCGGCGTGCACGTCCATGCCGACCTGATCGCGGGCCTGCCGGGCGAGTCGCTGGAGGGCTTCGCGGCGGGATTCGACCGGCTCGTCGCGCTGCGGCCGCAGGAAATCCAAGTAGGCCTGCTCAAACGCCTGCGGGGCACCCCCATCGTCCGGCACGACGAGGAATGGGGCATGGTCTACTCACCAATCCCGCCCTATGAGATTGTGCAGAACCGGCTGATCGACTTCGCCACGATGCAGCGGCTGGACCGCTTTGCCCGCTACTGGGACCTGGTGGGCAACAGCGGTCGGTTTGTGGAAACCGCCGCGCTGTTCTGGACCGGCGGCGCCTCGCCGTTTGCAGAGTTTCTGCGGTTCAGCGACTGGCTTTACACCCGAGAGAACCGGCGGTCGGGCATCGCGCTGCCGCACTTGCTGGAACAGGTTTTCATTTTTCTCACCCAGGAGCGCGGACTACCGCCGATCGCGGTAGCCGAATGCCTATGCCGCGATGCCCGTCGAAGCGGTCAGACGGAGCTGCCCGCCGCGGTCAAACAGCAACTACCGGCGGCCATGACGAGGTTCTCAAAGTCAGCGCCCGCAGCCGCCAATTCCACCACCCGCCGCCAAAACCGCCACCGCGGAGTAGGATGAGGCTCGCCGTCGCCGAAATGCGCATTGCCCAGCAACTACTGCAGCCACCCGGGAGCAGCGTGATTATGGACCAGGAATACGCCGACTGCCGGCTGTTCAAGGCTTGGATTCTGGAAGAGGTTTCAGAGCGAAGGGAGGCCGTTCGAGGGGGGTATACCCTAAAGTGTCGCCCATCTCCCTCGGCTTTCGGTCACCCAACTCGCTGATTCACACCGAATCCCGCTGACCTAGCACGAAATCTTCTAGCCAAAATTGGGCAGCTTTTTTCAACGGGAGCCGACACGACGCGGCTCGCATTTGGGGCACAATCTCATCAGCGTCCGACCCATGTTGCTCGATATCCTGGGACGGAGCCCCAGTGACACGACTTCTGCGCTCCTGTGGCGCCAAGGGGCGGGGAACGCCGCAAACCGACAGGGATGGCGGGCATGCCGGAACGGGGGTGATGGCCGCTGCGTCGGGCTGTTCCACGGTTTTTCCAAGGAGATTCCATGATTGCAACGAGCAACGCCTGTGTCTGCGGCGAAGAGGCCAGCGAGGCCGAACTCCTCGCCCGCCTCGACGAAACGATCGCCGAGTACCGCAAGGTGCCCGGCGCCCTCATCCCTGTGTTGCAGATTGCCCAAGGCATTTTCGGCTACCTGCCGGAGGTGGCCCTCAAGCGGATCTGCACCGGCCTCGAACTGTCCTACAGCGAGGTGGCGGGCGTGGTCGGTTTCTACGGCTTTTTTTCCACGACGCCACGCGGCCGCCACACCATCCGTGTCTGCCTCGGCACCGCCTGCTATGTGCGCGGCGGCAAGCGCGTGCTGGAGGGTTTTAAACACGCCTTGGGGGTCGAGGTCGGCGGCACCACGGCAGACCGGAGATTCACTCTCGAGGTGGCCCGCTGCCTCGGCGCCTGCGGCATCGCGCCAGCCTGCCTAGTGAACGACAACGTCCACCAAAGCATCAAGCCGAATAACATTTCCGCCATTCTTAATCGGTACGAGTAGGCCGGCCCGCCCGCCCTCGCCAATCACGCCAACGACGGTCATGCCCAAAATCACTTGTATTAACCTGTGCACCGGAGCGGGGTGTGTTGCTGCCGGAGCGACGAACCTGGGAGCGGAGCTCAGGAAAGCCTTGGTGGATCGCGGCCTGCCCGAGGTGAAGGTCGTAGGAACCGGCTGCCTCGGCCCCTGCGCGGGCGGCCCGGTTCTCCTCCTCCAGCCTGAGGGCATCCTCTACCAGAAGGTCGGTCCGACTGACGTTTCCGAGGTCGTCGAGAAAACGGTGATGCGCGGCGAGGTGATCGACCGCCTGGTCTGGCGCAAAGCCGAGACTGGCGAGGCGTTGGTCCATGTCCGGGACAACCCGTTTTTCAACCGGCAGGTCAAGATCGCCCTGCGCAACTGCGGTGTCATTGACCCCCTGAGCATCGACGACTACCTTGCCCACGGCGGCTACGAGGCGCTGCGCAAGGCGCTGACCACGATGAAGCCGGACGACGTGATCGACGAGGTCAAGAGCTCGGGCCTGCGCGGTCGCGGCGGGGCCGGTTTTCCCACCGGACTCAAGTGGGAGCTATGCCGCCGAGCCAAAGGCGACGTGAAATACGTCCTGTGCAACGGCGACGAGGGCGACCCGGGCGCGTTCATGGACCGCAGCCTGCTCGAGGGCGACCCGCACAGCGTGATCGAGGCCATGGCCATCGCTGGCTACGCCATCGGCGGCGCGCAGGGCTTTGCCTATGTGCGGGCCGAGTACCCGCTGGCGGTGGAGCGCCTCGGCATTGCGATCGGCCAGGCGCGCGCCCGCGGTTTCCTCGGGCCGAACCTGTTTGGCACCGGCTTCTCGTTCGACATCGAGATCCGCATGGGCTCGGGGGCCTTCGTGTGCGGCGAGGAAACCGCCCTGATGACCTCGGTGGAAGGCAAACGCGGCGAGCCGCGGCCCCGCCCGCCGTTCCCGGCCCAGGCCGGGCTGTGGGGCAAGCCGAGCTTGCTCAACAACGTCGAGACGTACGCCAACATTCCCATCATTCTCACGCGCGGCGCTGCCTGGTATGCCTCCTACGGCACGGCGAAATCGAAGGGCACGAAGGTCTTCGCCCTCGCGGGTACCGTGCGCAACACCGGGCTCGTGGAGATCCCGATCGGCACGCCACTGGGAGACATCATTTACGAACTGGGCGGCGGCATTCCCAACGGGAAGAAGTTCAAGGCGGCGCAACTGGGGGGCCCGTCGGGCGGCTGTATACCGCGACAGCACCTCAATGTGCCGGTGGACTACGAGTCGCTGCAGGAACTCGGCGCGATCATGGGCTCGGGTGGGCTCATCGTCATGGACGAGGACACGTGCATGGTGGACATGGCGCGGTTCTTCCTCGACTTCGTGCAGGACGAGTCCTGCGGCAAGTGCACACCCTGCCGCATTGGCACCAAGCGCATGCTCGAGATCGTGAACCGGATCTGCGAGGGGCGGGGCGAGGAAGGCGACATCGAGCGGCTGGAGGAGCTTGGCCGCATCATCCACGAGACCTCGCTGTGCGGTCTTGGGCAGACGGCGCCCAACCCGGTATTGTCGACCATCCGTTATTTCCGCGCGGAGTACGAGGCGCACATCCGGGAGAAACGCTGCCCCGCCGGGGTGTGTTCGAACCTCGTGCGCGCTCCCTGCCAGACGGCCTGCCCGGCCAACGTCGACGTGCCCGGCTTCATCGCGCTGATCGGCGCCAAGCGCAGCGCCGAGGCGCTGCGCTTGCACCGCGAGCGCAATCCGTTCGCAGCGGTGTGCGCCCGCGTCTGTTTCCACACCTGCGAGGACAAATGCCGCCGCGGCATGGTGGACGAGGCGCTGTCGATCCGCGGCATGAAGCGTTTCATGGTGGACGAGGAGGTCACGATGCAGCACCCGGAGGTGCGGCCCAACGAGACCAATGCCCGGCGCAAGGTGGCGATCATCGGCGCGGGCCCGGCCGGCCTGTCGTGCGCCTATTTCCTTGCCCGCCTCGGGTACCGGCCGCAGGTGTTCGAGGCGGAGTCGCGTCCGGGCGGCATGCCGGTGCAGACGATCCCCGCCTACCGCCTGCCGCGCGAGATCCTCTCGCTCGAGGTGCGCATGATCGAGCGCATGGGCGTGATCATCGAGACCAACTGCCGCCTCGGGAGCGACTTTACGCTGCGAAGCCTGCGCGAGCAGGGCTTCGAGGCGGTTTTCCTCGGGGTGGGAGCCCCCGCCGGCGTGCATCTGGGCGTGCCGGGCGAGGACGTGAAAGGGGTCGATGACGCGATCCGTTTCCTTCGCGAGTATAACATCCGCGGCTCCGCGCCCAGTGGCCGCGACGTCGTCGTGGTTGGCGGTGGCAACGCCGCCATCGACACGGCGCGCACCGCGGTGCGGCTCGGCGCGCGTTCGGTGACCGTGCTCTACCGGCGCACCCGCGACGAGATGCCGGCCTATGCCGAGGAGGTTGAGGAGGCCGAGCATGAGGGGGTGGCCATCAAGGTGCTGACCGCCCCGGTCGAGATCATGGCGAGCGATGGCCGGGTCTGCGGCGTGAAATGCCAGGTCATGACCCTGGGCGAGTTCGACCGCAGCGGCCGCCGGCGGCCGAGAGCCGCGGCTGAAGAGCCGTTTGTCATCGCGGCCGACCAGGTGATCACCGCCATCGGCCAGAAGCTCGATGCGGGGGAGATCCTCGACGGCCTGCCCGTTGCGTTGAACAAGGACGGCTTCATCGCGGTTGATCCGCACAACGGCCGCACTTCCCTCGACTGGCTATACGGCGGCGGCGACGCCGCCCTCGGCCCTGCGTCGGTCGTCGAAGCGGTGGCTGGCGGCGAACGCGCTGCGGTGGCCATCGACGCCCAGCTCACCGGTGCGGAGCATGCCTTCTGGCGCCAGGAGAAGGAATGCGACGTAGGCTTCGATCCCAACGCCGAACCAGTGAAATACCCGCGGGCCAAGATGGGGCTGCTGCCGGTTGAACGGCGCCGCAACAACTTCAACGAGGTCGAGCAGCCTTGGACCGAGGCGGTCGCGGTGGCTGAGTCCCGGCGCTGCCTGCGCTGCGATTACCGCGAGAAGTGCAGCTGAGAAAAAGGGAGCAACGATGCCGAAGCTCACCATCGACAACACCGGCGTGGAAGTGCCGCCCGGGACCACCATCCTCGAGGCCGCGCACCAGGCGGGCATCCGGATCCACTCGCTGTGCTACCTCAAGGGTGTGCACGCCGCCGGCGGCTGCCGCGTCTGCCTGGTGGAGGTCGAGGGCGCCCGGACGCTGGCCGCCTCCTGCTCGATGCCGGTCGCTGAGGGCATGAAGGTTCGCACCAACACCCCGAAGGTGCGCGAGGCCCGCCGCACGGTGGTCGAGCTGCTGCTCTCCGACCACAACGGCGAGTGCCAGACCTGCGTGCGGGCCGGCGACTGCGAACTGCAGGCGGTGGCCAACGACCTTAACGTGCGCAGCGTGCGCTTCACCGGCGCGCAGCACGGGCGGCTGGTCGACGTGAGCACGCCGGCCCTCGATCGCGATTCCTCGAAGTGCATCATGTGCCGGCGCTGCATCACGGTGTGCAGCGAAATCCAGGCGACGCGGGCCCTGTGGGCGCAGGACCGCGGTTTTGAGAGCGTGGCGGCCCCGGCCTTTGGGCACGACCTCGCCAGCGTGCCCTGTGTGCAGTGCGGCCAGTGCGCCGCCGTGTGCCCCACCGCCGCCATCAGCGAGCGGGACCACATCGAGCGGGTGTGGGCCGCGCTGGCCGATCCGTCCAAGCACGTTGTGGTGCAGACCGCGCCGGCCATCCGCGCCGGGCTGGGCGAATGCTTTGGCCTGCCCCCAGGCACGCTCGTCACCGGCAAGATGGTGGCGGCGCTGCGCCGGCTCGGCTTCCATCGCGTGTTCGACACCAACTTCGCCGCCGACCTGACCATCCTCGAGGAGGGCACCGAGCTGCTCTCGCGCCTCAAGGCGGCGCTGGTGGACAAAAAGCCGGTGGTGCTGCCGCAGTTCACCAGCTGCTGCCCGGGCTGGATCAGCTACGCGGAATATTTCCACGCCGACCTGCTGCCCAACCTTTCCACCACCAAGTCGCCGCAGCAGATGTTCGGCGCCCTCGCCAAGACCTACTACGCGCAGAAGATCGGCCGCCGTCCCGAGGACGTCTTCGTCGTTTCGGTGATGCCGTGCACGGCCAAGAAGTTCGAGGCGCAGCGTCCCGAAATGAACGCCAGCGGCGCGGCGGACGTCGATGCCGTGCTCACGACCCGCGAACTCGGGCGCATGATCGTCCAGTCAGGCATCGATTTCATGGCCATGCCGGATGAGCAAGCCGACCAGCCGCTCGGGCTCGGGTCGGGGGCCGCCGACATCTTCGCGAACACGGGCGGGGTGATGGAGGCGGCGTTGCGCACCGTCTGGTGCGTGGTCACCGGCCGGCCGTTCCCCTTCGAGAAGATGCACGTGGCGCCCATCGCCGGGCTGGAGGGCGTGAAGGAGGTCTCGGTCACCATCCCCATCGCGGTGCCGGAGTGGAAGTTCCTCGAGGGGCAGACGCTGAAGCTGGCCGTGGCCCACGGCCTCGCCAACGCGGAACGGTTGATCCAGCAGATGAAGGCGGGGAAGAACGGCTACCATTTCATCGAGGTGATGTCCTGCCCCGGCGGCTGCATCGGCGGCGGGGGGCAGCCGCGCTTCACCACCGACGACGTGCGCCGCGCCCGCATGAAGGCGATCTTTGCCGAGGACGAGGGCAAGCAGCTGCGCATGTCGCACGAGAATCCGGCGGTGGCCGCGCTCTACCGGGAGTTCCTTGGTCAACCCGTGGGCGAGAAGTCGCATCACCTGCTGCACACGCATTACCACCCGCGGCCGTTGTATCCGGGCGCGACCCCGCGACCCCGGGCGGAGAGCAACTGACCCCAGGAAATCTGGCGTTGGAGATTGGTGATCGCGGCGGGGATTTCGACCGGCGCCTCGCCCTGCCGTATTTAATGGAGCAGGTCTTTGTCTTTTTCACGGAGGAGCGCAGACTGCCGCCGGTCGCAGTCGCCGAAAGCCAGTGCCGCGACGCCCAGCGCAGCGTCCAAACGGAACTGCCTGCCGCGGAAAAAAGGCAGTTCCCGGCCGCGCAGACCCGATTCTCGAAGTCGGCGCGCCCAGCCGCCAATGCCACCACCCGCCGTCAGAACCGCCACCGCGGGGTGGGGTGAAGCCGATGGGTGCTGACCCGGTTCAAGGATCTGCATTGCCCGATTATGCCGGCTCTTCGACTATCTTCCGCCGTCATTTGGAGAAAACAACACTGAGATCGACCTTGCAGACCTTGGGATCACCTGTCCCCGGATAGTATTTGAAGGATAGATCCGATGTGGAATCGCTCATTTCCACGAGGTACTGCTTCAGGAGATCCGGGGTGATGTAGCTCCGATGGGCGTCGATCATGCCATTATCTAATTTGGTCAACGGCTCGATGTTACGGAATTCAATTACATTGCGGCTCACGGCCGGAGGGCCCCTAGGTGGAACATTAGATGGAATCCATTCGATGGTCCCAATGGAAACCCCGCGGACGTTCAGAACCGTCGCGGTCTTTGGATCGATCGTACCGGTCAGGGTGTTTTCCTGCTTTGTGATCGTTATATAGCCCCGATCCCTCATCGGGCCGGCTCGTCCGTCCTCCTTTATTTCGTCCTTAAACGAAGAGCTGAACGAATTGCCATTCCAGACGAGCTGACCAAAACGTTGATCTCGATGCACGTCGGCATTCCGCTTGGGGGTGTGCCCGTCCAGGTATTCGCATGGGAGAGTCCCGTCGACCGCGAGCCTGCAAGAGGTCATTTTGTGCAGGAGATCCATCAACTCCTTGTTGGCGCCGATCTCCGGGGCTTTCTCTCCGCCCGGCACCGCGATATCCACTGAAGCACTGAGGGTGACACTGAAGGCCAGCGGGTCGTTTTTCGGCAGCGGCGAGCCGCCCGCGACGATGCTTTCAGCCAGGTGCACCGTGTAAACGCCGTCCTTGGAGTAGGTGTAAACCTGCTGGTTCGAGGCCTCGCCGGCCTTCCCGCCGGAGTCCCAACGATCGGTGACGCTGATAATGCAGCCTGGCCCGTAGAGGATCTGCAGGATCACCAGCATGCGCTCGCGATGCGACCCGAACTGTTTGTCGCTCGAATCAGCGGTGACGGTGACGGACGCCTTGCCGGCGGCGTCACATTTTGCCGGATTAGGCCGATACCGCAGCCGCGGCGCAGCCGATTTGAGGGTATCGGCAAGGCCCAGATACTCCGCGGCGAGCGCCTCGCGTTTGGCGCGCCAGGCGCGCAGGATCACCGGGAAGCAGCGCGCCATGATCGCCTCGGCGACCTTGCGGTCCGCGGAGGCAGTGGCGTCACCGGCATTGCGGTCGGCGGCCCGCTGCGCGAGCGCAAAGACAAAGCTCTTCAGCTTCGCCTCGTCGCGGTAGGCCGCGACAAGCTGGTCGAGCGTGTAGTTCTTGCCGTTCGGATCCGGGCGGCCGCCGGCGGTGTAGATGCCGGCCAGCAGGTCGAAGGGTTCCTGCGAGCTGGCCATCAGCGCAAAGCCGGCGTCCTTGGCGGCGTCGATCGTGCTCTGCGCAATTTGCGCCAATAAGGCTGGCGCGAGAGGCAGGAGCCACGGGGCGGCGCCGACGAGCAGTTTGGCAGGATCGCCTTCGCCGGCCGTGGCGGACATTTCGCGCACGGCGATAAAGGCCGTTATGCCGGCGATCAATTTGTCGGCCGGCACTTTTTCGGCCGCGTCGTGGAGGGCCTGGGACAGCGCGGAATGCGTGTCGAGTGCATCGAGCATCACACGGAGCACCGCCTTTTGCGCCAGCCCCGCACGCTCGACGCGGGCGAGCACCGCCGATTCGAGCTTGCTGCGCTGGAGCACGGACTCTACGCGCCCCCCCAGCTCCGCCAACTGTTCGGGGTGGGCGCGCAGTTGTTGCATCAACGTGTGCATTTCGTCGCGTGCGGCGCCATGGATGTCGAAACGCTGCAGATCGCGGGCTTTCATCATGTCGCGTTCCAGTCGCTCAAGATACTTGGCGACCTTGTCACCCTTGCCGGATTCGAGGGCCTCCTCGGCGTGCTCCGCCCACTGCCGCGCAGTGTTGGCCATGCCGCTGGTCGTGTAGGTGCCGGTGCCTTCCGAAAGATGGGTCAGATCGGTCATTCCGGTGTACACGGCGTCTCCATCCTTGTAGACCAACCGGCCGGCGGCCTCCTCGTAGCGCTGGGTCCAGGTGCTCGCCCCGGCGCCGTAGAGACCCTCGGCTGCATCGGGCGGGATCGTGGCGGCCGGGCCGGTGAAACTGAGCTTCGGTGACACACCCATCCGGCGGAAGGCCTCGAGCGCATCGGCCGGACTCTCCACGTCCGTCATCAGCTGCGTGGGTGGATAGAGGTTCACCGTGGCCAGCACCCTCCCGGCATCGTCCCCAAACTCCTTTTTCATCTCAGTGACGAGCTTCTGGCGGACCGTCTGCCACTGCTTGAGCGCGTCCTCCGGCTTGGTGCCCTGCGGCAGCAGCAGGCGCATGTCGTGGTCGGAGGCTCCCCCCTTGAGCGGATCGCCGTACTTCTTGCCCGAAACCCACGAGCCGAGCCCGATGATCGACTGGCCGGACTCGCCGACCGTCCGTTTCACGACGTCCATCACGCGGGTATTGGTCGGCGCCTGGGCTGGGGCGTGCGGTGCCAGCAGTGCGAGGCAAGCGCAGACCAGCAATAAACGACGATGCATAGGGAAACTCATTTTGATGGCATTGGCAGGGGTATTGACTGAATCCCTCCGACTTGATCACGCGGTGGCGCTCAGACGCAGGCGGCAGCGGGGAACTGATCGTATAGCGTCAGAATCTTGGCTTTGGGGTCAAGGCAAGTTTGCCGGCCAGCGCCGACTCGGAATGGCGGGTCCGCTCCTCCACCGCATGCCCTCACAGCCCCCTGTCTTGTCGTTTGGAAGGTCGTCCGGAGATTCCAAGTGATCGGGTGGAAGCAGGGTGTTGCGATAAACTCGCCGCGGACGGGATCTTGCGTGGGGAAAACTACCAGAGCTTCTCGTCCAGCAGGGCGAACAGGGTCTGTTCGTCGATCCGGGTCTGCTGCATCGAGTCGCGCTCGCGGAGCGTGAAGGTGCCGTTGGTCAGCGAGTCGAAATCGACCGTGACGCACCACGGGGTGCCGATCTCGTCCTGCCGGCGGTAGCGACGGCCGATCGCGCCGGACTGGTCGTAGAACACGACGTATTTGCGCTGCAGCCGGGCGTGGAGCTGCTCGGCCATGGCCACGAGTTCGGGCTTGTTCTTCACCAGCGGAAACACGGCGACCTTGACCGGCGCCAGGCGCGGGCTGAGGCGCAGCACGGTGCGTTTCTCCATCTTGCCCTTCTCATCCGGCGCCTCGTCCTCAGTGTAGGCGGCGCAGAGCGCGGCGAGGAAGATGCGGTCGACCCCCACCGATGGCTCGATGACGTGCGGCACGTACTTCCTCTTCGCAGCCTCGTCGAAATACTCCATCGACTTGCCGCTGAACTGCTGATGCTGCGTGAGGTCGAAGTCGCCGCGCGCGGCGAAGCCCCAGAGCTCCTGCACGCCGAAGGGGAACTTGAACATGAGGTCGACCGTGCCCTTCGAGTAGTGCGAGAGCTTCTCCTTGGGGTGGGCGTACTCGCTGAGATCGGCACGCGGCACGCCGACGCTCTCCAGCCAGGTGACGGCGGCGTCAATCCAGTCGCGGTGGCACTTCTGCCAGTCGGCATCGGGCGCGATGAAGTATTCGATCTCCATCTGCTCGAACTCCCTCGAGCGAAAGGTGAAATTGCGCGGATTGATCTCGTTGCGGAACGCCTTGCCGATCTGGGCGATGCCGAACGGAACCTTCACGCGGCCGGTGTCGAGGACGTTCTTGAAGTTTATGAAAATGCCCTGCGCGGTTTCGGGGCGCAGGTAGGCCACGGCCGAGTCGTCGCGCAACGCGCCGATGTAGGTCTGGAACATCATGTTGAATGAACGCGGCGGCGTGAGGCTGCCGGGCTCGCCGGTGGCGGGAGAGGGGATGAGCGGAATCTCCTCGGGTTTCGCCTGGGTCATATCGCGTGGCTCAACCGGGAGCAGTTTCCCGCGGACCGCTTTCTTCCGTTTGAGTTGCTCCGCCTTTTCCTGGAGATCGGCATCGGTGCGGTCGCTTTCGAGGGCGGAGATATAGCCGATAGTCTGTTTCTCGGCGCCGCCAGGAACGGCGATTTCGGCTTCGACGATGACCGCGGCGAAAAACAACTGGTCGGCGCGGTAGCGCTGCTTGGAGACTTTGCAGTCGACCAGCGGATCGGTGAAGTTGTCGACGTGGCCGGACGCCTTCCAAGTGGTGGGGTGGTGGATAATGGACGAGTCGAGCCCCACCATGTCGTCGCGGCGCTGCACGAAGTCCCGCCACCACGCCTGCTTGATGTTGTTTTTCATCTCCACGCCAAGCGGACCGTAGTCAAAGAACCCGTTGAGGCCGCCGTAGATGTCGGAGGAGGGGAAGATAAAACCGCGGCGCTTGCAGAGCGACACGAGCGCATCCATGAGGTTGGCGGAGGCAGGCGGCGTGGACATAGGGGACGAGAGTTAGCCCGGCGAACTGGTCGCGGTCAATTCCCGGCTGCGCGGCCCGCTTTCAGGCTTGCCCACGGCGGGGGGAACGATGCGTTGAGAGGCGGCGCACCGGCCGAGTGCCAGCACGCCGGATTCCCCTTTCGTTCCGCCCCATGATCTGTTCATTGCCCCGTCCCCGTCGCGTAATCCTCACCCACCGCGCTTTCGCGTGGACAAATCTCGCCCGTTGGGTGGTTTTCGGCGTGGTGATGTTCGCACTGTCCCCCGCCGGGCGCGCCGAAGCCGTGCCAACCCCGCCCGTGATGCCGCTGCCTGCAGAGTGGTCTTATCGCGCCGGCCGGCTGGCGTTCACCCCGGCGTTCACCGTGGCGATGACCGGCCATGACGATGCCCGGCTGCAGGCGTCGATTGACGGTCTCCTGCAGCGCTGGAACGAGCGCACCGGACTGGTCCTCAGACGCGGACCGGCCACCGCGGCCGCCCTCCTGATTGAATGCGGCGCGCCGGGACCGGAGATTCCTCAACTGGGCGAGGACGAGTCCTACACGCTCGAGGTGGACGCCAGCCGGGCCGTGTTGCGCGCCCCCACTTCGACGGGCGGGCTGCGCGGTCTTGCCACCCTGCAGCAGCTCCTCCAGAGCGACGCGGACGGCTGGCAGTTGCCGGCCATCCAGATTCGCGATCATCCGCGGTTTGCCTGGCGCGGTCTGCTCGTCGACGTCAGCCGCCACTGGATGCCGATTGAGGTAATCAAGCGCGAACTTGACGGCATGGCGCTGGTAAAGCTGAACGTGCTCCACCTCCACCTTACGGACAACCAGGGGTTCCGCGTCGAGAGCAAGCACTATCCGCGCCTGCAGGAATTCGGCTCCGACGGCCATTACTACACCCAGGACCAGATCCGTGCGATCGTCGTCTACGCCGCGGCGCGAGGCATCCGCGTGGTGCCCGAATTTGACATTCCTGGCCACACAACGAGCTGGCTGGTCGGGTACCCCGAGCTTGCCGCCGCTCCCGGGCCCTATGCCATCGAGCGCCACTGGGGTGTGTTCGATCCGGTGATGGATCCGACCAACAAGGCCCTCTACCGTCTACTCGACGGCTTCCTCGGGGAAATGACCGGGCTCTTCCCCGACCCCTATCTGCACATCGGCGGCGACGAGGTGAATGGCGTGCAATGGAACAACAATGCCCGCATCCAGCAGTTCATCCGCGAGCACGGACTCAAGGACAACGCAGGTTTGCAGGCCTATTTTAGCCGCCGCGTTCTTGCGATCGTCGCCAAACATGGCCGGAAGATGGTTGGTTGGGACGAGATCCTTACCCCCGGTCTGCCGACCGATGCGGTCATCCACTCCTGGCGCGGACCAGAGTCACTCGCCCGTGCGGCGCAACAGGGCTACGCAGGCATTCTTTCCAACGGCTACTATATCGACCTGATTCATCCGGCCGCGGAGCATTACCGGGTGGATCCATTGCCCGCCGACACCCCACTCACTTCCGCGGAACAGCGGCGCGTGCTCGGCGGCGAGGGGACCATGTGGGCGGAATGGGTGACGCCGGAGACGGTCGATTCCCGCATCTGGCCGCGGATGGCGGCCATCGCCGAACGCCTGTGGTCGCCACAGCCCGTGGCTGCAGTGGACGACATGTACCGCCGGCTCGCGGTCGTCAGCCGCCGGCTCGATGAAGCCGGGATGCGGCACGAGGCCTACCTGGACCCGATGCTCCACCGTCTTGCGGGCGACGACGCCACGCCAGCCGAGATTCTGGCCTTGCGCGCCGTTGTCGACGTGATCGAGCCCGTCAAAGGCTACCACCGTGGTGACTTTCAACCGGAGACAACCCAGGCCAGTCCCCTCACCGGCCTGGCGGACTGTGCGCGACCCGACAGCCCGGTCGCCCTCGATTTCATCCGGCGTATAGACCAGTTCTTATTTACCCCAGGCGAACATGATCCCGCAGCGGCGGCGGCGCTGGCGCGGCAACTGACCGCCTGGCACACGGCGGCGCAAGACCTCGTGCAGAACCTCGCACCGCGTTCACCGCGGGTGCGGGAGATTGCGCCGCTGCTACTGGGATTGGCCGACACCTGCGGGGTGGGCGAGGAGGCCCTGCAGGCTGTTGCCGACCGCCGGCCGTGCTCCGACGAATGGCGCCGGGAGAAACTCGCGACTCTGACGCAGGCGGGCCAGCCGCGCGCGGCGGTCGAGTTCATGATAGTGCCACCGCTGCGGAGGTTGGTCTGCGCCGCCGCCGCCGGGGCCCAACGCGCCGCGCTGACGCCCGAGGCCTGGCGCCAGATGATTGAACAGGTGGCCGCGGTCCCCTCCGACAAGGGGACTTGAACCGCGCCCGGCAACATCAGTCATTCTTTTCTCATGAGCCTGCAGCCCCTCGACTGGATCATCGTATTCTTATCGTTGCTGGTGTGCCTCATCCCGGCGTTCTTCCTCGCGCGGCGCGGCGGCCGGAACACGTCGGAATTTTTCACCTCAGGCCGCGCGGCGCCCTGGTGGCTGATCGGTGTGTCGATGGTCGCGACGACCTTCAGCGCGGACACGCCAAACCTCGTTACTGACATCGTGCGTCGCAACGGCGTGGCGGGCAACTGGGTGTGGTGGGCGTTCCTGATCACCGGTATGACCACGGTGTTCATCTACGCGCGGCTGTGGCGGCGGTCCGGCGTGCTGACGGATCTTGAGTTCTACGAGATCCGCTATGCCGGCCGGGCGGCGCGCGCGGTGCGCGGGTTTCGCGCGGTGTACCTCGGACTGCTCTTCAACTGCGTCATCATGGCCTCGGTCAATCTCGCCGCGGTAAAGATCGCGCAGGTGCTGCTGGGCTGGTCGCCGGTGAGGACCTTGGTGATCTGCGGCGCGCTCAGCATCCTATATGCGGCCCCGGCGGGCCTGTGGGGCGTGCTCTGGGTCGACCTGATCCAGTTCTGCATCAAGATGACCGCGGCGGTCTTTGCCGCCTACTACGCCCTCCAGCAGCCGCAGGTGGGCGGGCTCGCCGGCCTCGTGCAGCGGCTGCCGGCCGCGAAGCTGAGCTTCTTCCCCGACCTCAGCAACCCGGAGCTGGTGGTGACGCTGCTAGTCGTGCCGCTGCTCGTGCAATGGTGGGCGGTGTGGTATCCGGGCGCGGAACCCGGTGGCGGCAGCTACATTGCGCAACGGATGCTCGCCGCGAAATCGGAGCGCGACGCGCTCAACGGGACGCTGTTTTTCAATGTCGCGCACTACGCGCTCCGTCCGTGGCCGTGGATCATCGTCGCGCTGGCGTCACTCCTGGTCTATCCCCAGCTCGACGACATCCGGCGCGCGTTTCCGCGGGTCGATCCGGCGTGGATCAACCACGACCTCGGGTATCCGGCGATGCTGCGCTTCCTGCCGACCGGGCTGGCCGGGCTCATGCTCGGCGGGCTGGCCGCCGCGTATCTCTCGACGATCATCACGCATCTCAACTGGGGCACCAGCTACCTGGTGCACGATCTCTACCGACGGTTCTTGCGGCCGGGCGAGAGCGAACGGCATTACGTGTGGATCGGACGGGCGGTGCCGGTTGTGCTCATGGTGCTCGCGGGACTGGTGACGTTCCGCCTGCAGTCGGCGAAACTCGCCTTTGACCTCATGCTGTCCATCGGCGCCGGCACCGGCCTGCTCTACCTACTGCGGTGGTTTTGGTGGCGCGTGAATGCGTGGGCGGAAATCGCGGCGATGGTGAGCTCGTTCGGGTTCGCCATGGGCTTTCACTTCGCGACTCGGGCTGGGCTGAACTGGCCCCCGCATGTCACGCTGGTGGCTTCGGTCGGGCTGACCACGATCGTGTGGGTGGCGACGGCCTTTTTGACTCCGCCAACGCCTCCGGCGACGTTGCGACAATTCTACGAACTGGTGCGTCCGGCGGGCCCGGGCTGGCGGACGATTCGCGCGGAGAGCGGGCTGCCGGCTTCGTCCGACAATCTGCCGAACGGTCTGCTGGCCGCCTTGTATGGGGCGGTGGCGGTCTGGTCAGCCCTGTTCGCGACCGGCAGCTTTCTTTATGGCAATCCCGGGCGCAGCGCGCTGCTGGCCGTGCTCGCGGCAATTGCGGGGGCCGGCTGTTTTCGCCTGGTCTGGGGACGGCGACCAGCGGGGGCCGGGCCGCCCGGTCCGGCGCCGGCAAATCAGTAAACCGTGCGCCGTCGGTTTTGCGTTTACTCGCCCGACGCGATGTGGGCATGTATTTAGCGCCCCATGAATATTCTGCTGCGTCGTCTCGGATTGTCCGCGCTGCCTCTGCTGTTTTTTGTTCCGCGCCTGGCTGCCCAAGAGGTCACGATCGGCGAGCCGGGTTGGTTTGAGTCCGAGGGGGTTCCCGATACACCGCCGAAGTCCCGGCGACCACTGCGGCCGAGCCTTCCCCGCGAATTGCGCAAGAACGAGGAGATCGGCTATGTGATCGTGACCCAGTGTCTCGATGCGCGGGGGCAGGTACTCGTGTTGGAGGCGAGAAGCGAGCATCCGTGGTACCGGCGGGCGGTGTTCGATGCTTTTGATGACTGGAAGATGGCACCGGCGATGCTGGGCGGCAAACCGGTGAACTCCTGGTTCTGGGTCTCCGTGATCTTCAATCCAGCTTCCGCGTCCGCTGACCTTCCTGAGGCCACGCCCCGGTTGCTGGCGGTCACGCCGGTGATTGTTTCGCCGGCGATGATGAAGAAACTGCGCGAGAATACCACCGCGTGGGGCACCGTCAGCCTCGACAGTGCGGGTGCTCCCCAGTGCGTCGCCTTGGAGGCGCCGGCGTCCGAGAAACTTTTGCCGTTTATTGACACAGCTTTAAAACAATGGCGATTCGCGCCGGCGCGCAAAGGCGGACAAACCGTCGCCGCGGACATTCGGATACCCTTTCTATTTTATCCCCCGATTCCGCCCGTCGCCGGCAACCAAAAACCGCCCCGAGTCATAAAGCAGATTACACCAGAATATCCGTACGCAATGCGACAAAGCGGCTTGGTTGCCGAAGTCACGCTCTCTTTTTTGGTCAATGTGAAGGGCGGCGTCACGAATCCGGTGGTTATCCAGTCGAATAACCCCGTGTTCGACCAGCCGGCCATTGCCGCGCTGCTCCAGTGGAAATTTGAGCCGGGCACCATTGACGGCCAGCCGATGAACACGCCGATGACGGTCCCGATCATCTTCTCCTTCAACGGCGAACCTGGAACCGAAGCCGTTAGCGTTACGAGATCCAGCCGCCGGCAGCAGGCCAAGATACCCGAGGAACTCCGCTACGATGTGGCGCCGAACCCCCGGAACTACTCGCTGCCGGTGTATCCGTATTCGTTGTTGCGGGAGGGAAAGACCGGGAAAGCGATCGTGCTGTTTCAAATCGGCCCGCAAGGCCGGGTAACCGCGCTGAAGATCGCCGAGGCCGCGCAGCCGGAATTCGGACTCGCCTTGGCGGCGGCGGCCGAAACCTACGAATTCGATCCCGGGTTGAAAGGCGGGCATCCGGTGTCGACCGTGCTGAAAACCGAAAAGGAATTTACCACGAGTAGGAGCGACAACCTCGTCGTGGCTGAAGACCTGGCGCTGCTGCGGCGCGAGAAGAAGAAGCCGGAGACCATCGTCGAAGCCGACCGATTGGACGCCCCGCTGAAGCCGCTTTCCCGCAAGGCGCCGGTGTTCCCGGTGGCGCCACCGGCCGAGGTCGACCATGGCGAGGCCGTGATCGAGTTACTGGTCGACGAATCCGGCCGAGCACGCTTACCGCGGATCATCAGCGCGACTGATTTGGCCTTTGGCTATGCCGCGGCGCAGGCGGTCGCACAGTGGCTATTCGAGGCGCCCAAATGTGGCGGCAAGGCGACCGTGGCCCGCCTCCGGGTGCCGTTCGAGTTCAAAAGAGAGCCTCCAGTGATGGGCACTGGGGTGGGCACCTCGCATCAACCAGCCAACGAAGATTCCTCCATCCCACTCGCGGGAGAAACGAATCATGTCAACAAATAGACTCCTTGGTCCCCTGCTCCTGGCGGGGATTGCGCTGGTGACCGCGCTTGCCGCCCAACCGCCGCCTGCGGACAAGTCCGCCAGCCTGCAGGTCGATATGGGGCTGCCCATTATGGTGTCATGGGCGACCCCGGCCTACCCGAAAGAGGCCGTCGACCGAAAAATCGAGGGACGCGTTCAGGTTCGGCTGATCGTCGACAAATCCGGCGCGGTCACTCAGGCGCGCGCGCTTCGCTCGACCGATAAGGTTTTCGAGGCGGCCGCGGTGCAGGCGGCCAAGCAGTGGCGGTTCGAGCCCGCAACCGAGGATGGCAAGAAGGTCGCAAAGTGCGTGGATATGACGGTGCCGTTTCGCCTGGCGGATATGAGAGAGAAGGCTGGGTCACCGATGCAGCGGGCGCAGGTTGTCCAGTCGCTCACCTATGCGCCCTCTACTCCGGCCGCCAAGAAGACCGGGGGCGATCCGGATTACCCCGATTCGCTGCTATCCCGGCACCTTCCTGGAATCGTGCTCGTGGACTTCTCCGTCGACCTCGAAGGTCGACTGCAGGGGCTAACCCTTCTGGCGGCCACGCATTCAGATTTCATTCGGCCGGCACTCGATGCCGCGGAGAGATGGACGTTTCATCCGGCGAAACAGGGCGATTTGGCCATACCGGCGTCCATGAAGGGCACGCTGGAGTTTCTCGTATTGGACGTCGCCCGGATCGATGTGCTTGCGACCAACGGCGTGACGCTGACAAAGGATCCGGCGGACAGTGCGAACGTTGAGCCGCTCGACCAAAAACCCGAGATCGTGGTGGCAGTGGATCCCGTGTATCCGTATGACCTGCGGCTTGCGGGCACTGAAGGCGAGGCCGTGGTCGATTTCGTGATCCGGTCCGATGGACGCGTAGATGCAGTGACGGTGCGAGAGGCGACGCAGCCCGAGTTTGGCCGCGCACTGGCGGCGGCGCTCGAGTGCTGGCTCTTCCGGCCGGCACACAAAAGCGGGAGCTATGTGTCGGTGCCGGCGGCGCTGCGGCAAAAATTCAATCTCGCAGAGGCGGACGGATCCCAGCCGGCCGCGGCACGGCTCGTGGATCGCCTGCGCAATAATGATACCGAAGGCATGGGAGCCAAGGGTTTGGACGCGCGGCTGAATCCCCGGTACCGGATGCCGCCGGCCTATCCCGCCAAGTTGCTCAGTGAGAAACTGGCCGGAAAGGCGGAGATCGCGTTCATTATTGATCGCGAGGGTCACTGTCGGCTGGCACGCATTGTTTCCGCCAACTATGAACTGTTCGGATGGGCGGCGGCGACCGCGGTCGAGCGGTGGGTGTTCGACCCGCCGAAGCGCGGCGGCCAGCCGGTCGACGTTCGCGTGACCATCCCGTTCACGTTCGATCCGCCGAAGTGAGCGACGGTTGACGCCCGGCGCGCCCGGGGGCAGGGTGGGTGCGGATCGTTTCTTCCATGAAGCTCACTTTTACGCAGAAAGAGTACCAACGCCTGCTTGAACTCATCCACCTCGGCATGTGGGCGGTCACCGGCTACCAGGGCGACGAAACAGCCGCAGCGAAGCGGTACTTTGCCCTTGATCAGAAACTACTGCAACTGGGCGGACCTTTGGGATGCGCCGACCTGGTTGAGCAGCGGCCCGACGGCACCCTGCAACCCTCGGCCAAGCTGGCTGAGGAGGAGCGGTTGCACGAGATCCAGAGCGATTTCACGAACGACACCTTCTGGCATGAACTGGTCGCGCGGCTGGCGGATCGCGACTATTCGAGCGAGCAGGCCCGGCGCGCCCTGGCAACGACGCCCGGGGTGGATCCGCCGCCCACTCCGGAGGAGCGGGTCAAACAGCTCGAGGAGATCTTTTGGAGCGAGTTTGAGAAGAACGATCTCGCCAACGTGATCGTCCTGCGTGGCGGAAACCGGGGTTGAGGGGCAGTTGGTTCAACCAAGAAAGGTCCTATGAGCACATGGCATCGTGATCGCATCGGCGTCGGATTGTTCACCATCGTGCTGCTGCTGGGGAGCATGCGCGCCGCGGAACCGGTGATCCCGCTCTGGCCCGAGGGAGTCCCGGGACTGCGGGCAGATGCGTCGGCGGAAAAAATCGCCGACGGGCACGTCAGCAATGTGCACCAGCCCACGCTGACCTTTTACGCCGCTCCGGCCGGGAAGTCGACGGGCGTGGCGGTGATCATCTGTCCCGGGGGTGGCTACGGCGTGCTCTCTTGGGACAAAGAGGGCGTCGAACCGGCGAAATGGTTCAACTCGCTTGGCGTGGCTGCCTTCGTGCTTAGATATCGGCTGGCCGAGTACGGCCACCCGGCGCCGCTGCGCGATGTTCTCCGGGCCATCCGGCTGGTCCGTTCGCGGGCCGCGGAATTCGGCGTGAAGCCCGAGGCCATCGGGGTGATGGGATTCTCGGCCGGCGGCCATCTCGCCTCCTGCGCCGGCACGCTCTACGACGCGCCCGAGGGCCGCACCGGGGTGGCCCTCGATGTGGTCAGCGCGCGGCCGGATTTTCTCCTGCTGATTTATCCGGTTATCACCATGAAGGAACCGTATACCCACGCCGGTTCGCGTCGCAACCTGCTTGGCCCGAACCCGTCGCCGGAGTCGGTCGATCATCTCTCGACGGAGATGCAGGTCACCAAGAACACCCCGCCGGCATTCCTGCTCACCACCTACGAGGACGGCACGGTGCCGGCGGAGAATAGCGTCGCGTTCTTCGAGGCCTTGCACCACGCGGGCGTTCCGGCCGAGCTGCATGTCTACGAAAAGGGGCCACACGGAATCGGCTTGCGCCCCGGCTTTGGACCAACCTCGGACTGGCCCAGGCTCTGCGAGCAATGGCTGCGGCTGCACGGCTGGATCGCGCAGCCGTAGCGCGGCGCGAAGCCGCCCTGCATGCCTTCCGGGCCGGGAGCCTTACCGGACCTCGCGGACGCGGATGGTGTACTTGCGCGCGAGATTGTTAATCGAGGTAAAGGTGACCGACTCGGTCGAATTCTCGCCAATGCCGAGGCTCTTGACTGGCGTTTCATCCCCTCGTGAAACGCCTTGCTCGTCCTTGAAGACGCAATTGACCTGAACCTTGATGAAGCGGTGCTCCCGGTTCTTCACGTTGGCGGAAACCTGAAGGCGGCCGTCCGGCAGGATGTGCTCCTGCAGGCCGGTGCAGCTCACCGTGACCGGGGAAGTCTGGTCGAGCAGCACGAATTTATCCGTGCTTTCAATGGTGTACTTCGTGCTGTCAAAGGGTTCGGCCGACTCCGAGGTGGTCCGGCAGCCGGTGAAAAATGCTGCAGTCAGGCCAAGACAGAGAAGTGCATTGCAATGGGGTTTCATGGCAGGTGTTCGGTGGTACTGGGAGACATGGGACCCCGAACAAGGTTTCATCCATTGATTACGCGGCAGACGGTCGGGAGGCAAGATCCCGGGTAGAGTTATTTAGCCGGAACTTCCCCGCCACCAACCACGACGGACAGGGTGCCGGCCGGCCGGCGCTTCAATCCGGCGACAAACTGTTCCATATAAACGTAGACCACCGGCGTGATATAGAGCGTCAGCATCTGGGAGACCACCAGGCCGCCGACCACCGCCAGCCCCAGCGGACGGCGGGACTCGGCGCCCGCGCCGAGGCCAAGCGCAATGGGCACGGCGCTGGCCAGGGCCGCGAAAGTGGTCATCATGATCGGTCGGAAGCGGACCAGGCAGGCTTCAAAAATAGCCTTCTCCGCCGAAGTCTCCCCCTTGGCGCGGGCCGCGAGGGCGAAGTCGATCATCATGATCGCGTTCTTCTTCACGATGCCCACCAGCAGGATGATACCGACGTAACCCATGATGTTGAGCTCCTGCCGGAAAGCCCAAAGCGTGAAAAGCGCGCCAAAGCTCGCCGCCGGCAGACCTGAGAGAATGGTGAGCGGATGAATGAAATCCTCGTAAAGAATGCCCAGCACGATGTAGATCACGAGGACCGCCATGATCAGCAGGAGACCGAGGCCTCGCGTGGACGAAGCGAACGCCTGCGCGGCGCCCACGAAGCTGTAGCTGATCGTGGGCGGAAGATCGCGGCTCGCGATCCCGGCGATGGCGGCAGTCGCCTCGCTTAGCGCCACACCGGGACGGAGGTTGAAGGACAGCGTCACCGCCGGCACCTGGCCGAGGTGATTGACGGAGAGCGGACCCACGTCGGGCCGCAATGCCGCTACTGTGTCGAGCGGCACGAGCCGGCCGTTGCGCGCAGGCAGGTAGATGAGCGAAAGCGCCGCCTGGTCGCGTTGAAACTGCGGCGCCATTTCCATGATCACATAATACTGGTTGGTCGGCGTGTAGATGGTCGAGACCTGGCGGGTGCCGTAGGCGCTGTAGAGGGCGTCCTCGATCTGCTGGGGCGTGATGCCGAGCGTGGCCGCGCGGTCGCGCTGGATGTCCACCCGCACCTGCGGACTCGTAATCTGGAGATCGGTGTTCACGTCCACGAGTTGGGGCAGCGCGCGAAACTTCGTCTCGACCTCGCGCGCCACGCGGTAGAGCTCCTTGAGGTCCGAGCCGAACAGCGAGAACTGGTACAGCGCCTTGGTCTGCTGGCCGCCGATGCGGATGGTCGGCGGCTGCTGCGGATAGACCTGTAGGCCGGGGATGACCGCCAGCTGCTGGCGAAGCTGCTGCACCACCACCGGGGCCGGCGCGCGCTGATTGCGCGGCTTCAGGCGCACGATCATCCGGCCGTAGTTGAGGGTGGAGCTGCCGCCGCCGGCGCCGATCGCCGACATGAAGGCGTCGACGGCGGGATTCTTCGCCAGGATGGCGGCCGCCGCCTGCTGGTGCCGCGCCATCTCATCGAAGGAAATATCCTGCGATGCTTCGGTGTAGACCGTCACCAGCCCGGTGTCGTCCGTCGGGATGAAGCCCTGCGGCAGGATGCGCGCCACGACCACGGTCAGCACCACCATGAGGCCAGCCACGCCTACCGTCGGGCCCCGGTGGTGCAGACAGAACCGCAGTGAGCGTTCGTAAAGCGATTTCATCGCTTCAAAGGCGCGCTCTGAACCCTGGTACAGCCGCCCATGCAGTTCCTTCCCGCCGGCGGCCCGATGGGGATTCAGGAAGCGGCTGCAGAGCATCGGAGTCAGCGTGAGCGACACGAGCCCGGACACGAGAATAGCGGCGGTGATGGTGACGGCGAACTCGTGCAACAGCCGGCCGAGGATGCCGCCCATGAACAGCACCGGGATGAACACCGCGACGAGCGACAGGGTCATCGACATGATCGTGAAGCCGATCTCCCCGGAGCCCTTGAGCGCGGCCGCCCGCACGGGCAGACCCTGTTCGATGTGGCGCACGATGTTCTCGAGCATCACGATGGCGTCGTCGACCACGAAACCGACGGAAAGGGTGAGCGCCAGCAGCGAGAGATTGTCGAGCGTATAGCCGCAGAAAAACATCACGACAAAGGTGCCGAGCAGCGCCATGGGGATGGCGACGCCGGGGATGACCGTGGCCGGCACGGAGCGCAGGAAGAGAAAGATCACCAGTATCACGAGCACGATGGCCAAGATCAGCGTGAACCGCACGTCGGCGACCGATTCGCGCACCGCCGCCGACTGGTCGCGCAGGATGCCGAGCGAAACCGATTCGGGCAGCTGCCGCTGGAAGGCCGGCAGGAGGGCGCGCACCCGATCCACCACCGCGACGGTATTGGTGCCGGGCTGCTTCTGGATGGCGAGCACGATGGCGCGGGCCCCCTGGCCGCCGGTGTAGAACCAGCTCGCCACCCGCCGGTCCTGCACGCTGTCGATCACCTGGGCTAGTTCGCCCACGCGGACCGGCGCCCCGTTGCGATAAGCAACGACAATCTTGCTGAATTCGTTCACGTCGGCCAGCTGGCCGGTGGCCATCACCATCAGGGCCTGATGCAGCCCGTCGAGCTGGCCGGTCGGCAGGTTGACGTTGTGCGCGGCGAGCGCCATCTGCACCTCGCTGAGCGAGATACCGCGGCTGGCCAGCAGGTGCGGGTCGAGCCGCACGCGCAGCGCGTATTTTTGCGCACCGTAGACCAGCACCTGTGACACTCCGTCCACCATGGAAATGCGCTGCGAGAGCATGGTCTCGGCATATTCATCCACCGCCGAGAGCGGCAGGGTGGGCGAACTTAGCGTGAGGAAGAGCACGGGCTGATCAGCCGGGTTCGTCTTGCGGAAGGAGGGTGGCGCGGGCATCTCGTTCGGCAGGAGGCGCTGCACGGCGGCGATGGAGGACTGCACATCCTGCGCGGCGCCGTCGATGTTGCGCTCCAGCGTGAACTGCAGGGTGATCTGCGTGCTGCCGAGCGTGCTCGTCGAGGTCATCGAATCGATGCCCGCAATCGTCGAGAACTGCTGCTCCAGCGGCGTGGCAACGGCGGAGGCCATCGTCTCCGGCGCGGCGCCGGGCAGGCTGGCGGAAACGATGATGGTCGGAAAATCAACGTTGGGCAGGTCGCTCACCGGCAGCAACCGGTACGCCATCACGCCAAACACGCACAGCGCCGCGCTCAGCAGCGTGGTCATGACCGGCCGTCGGATGCAGAGCTCGGGAAGATTCATGGCCGGCCGGGATCAGGAATTCTGTTTCGGCGCGGCGGGATCGGCGGCGGCCCCGCGCTCACGGGGCGGGAGCAACGGCCGGTTTTCAACGGTCGCTCCGGGCACCAGGCGCAGCTGCCCGTCAGTCACCACGGTTTCGCCGGCCTTCACTCCAGAGCGGATCACTATCAGCCCATCGGCCGACCGGCCGGTCTCGACCGGGCGCAGGTCAACCGTGCGGTCTGGCTTCACGACAAAAACCTGACTGCCCCGCTGCCCAGTCTGCACCGCCGAACTCGGCACGACGACCGTGCCGACTTCCTCGCCCAGGCGCGTGACCGTGTCGACAAACTGGCCTGGCCAAAGGGCACGGTCGGCGTTGGCGAAAACCGCCTTGAGCAGGATTGTGCCGGTCGTGGCATCCACCGCGTTGTCGATAAAATCAAGCCGTCCATCCGCCAGCTTGCCCACGCCATCATGTGGGCTCGCGGTGACGGCCACGACTCCCGCGTCCAGCGCGGCGCGCAAGGCGGCCAGCGAGCCTTCAGGTACGGAATACGCCACCGCAATCGGCGCGAGCTGGTTGATGGTCACCAGGGCGGAACCGCTGTCGTTGGCTTTGACGAGTGCGCCCTCATGCAGGTTGAGCTGGCCGGTACGGCCGGCGATTGGTGCGTGGATCTCCGTGTAGCCAAGCTGCAGTTCGGCGTTGGCCACGGCCGCCTCCCGCGCCTGCACCTGGGCCTTGGTGCTTTCTGCGTCGGTCAGGAGCTGGGCCAGCTGCTCCTTCGAAATGGCCTGCTGCTGGTCGAGGCGCTGATAGCGCTCGGCTTCCGCCTGGGCATGGGCGGCCTGGGCGCGGGCGTTGGCGAGGTCGGCCCTCGCGCTGAGTAGGTTATTTTCAAAGGGCCGGCGGTCGAGGCTGATCAGCAGGTCTCCGGCCTGCACCTCGTCACCCTCGCGAAAATTGACCGCCGCAATCACGCCATCCACCTGCGACTTAACCGTCACCGTGCGCAGGGATTGCACGGAGCCGATTGAATTCTGTGTGATCGGCAGCGTCTGGAGCGTCGCCTTCCCAATCTGCACCGGAATGGCGGCGGCGCCCCGGTCGGCGGCGGATGAGGTCCGGCTGCATCCGGCGGCGAGCAGGGCGGCGCCGAGCGCACCCAGCACTGCGGTGCGCGCAATTCTGCCGGGCGGTCTGGATTCTCTAATGGTTTGCATGGTGGAAAGTTTGGCGCGGGGCGCGGGACCGGCATGCGAGGAGATTGCGCTTGATGATCAGCAGGTCGTCAATTAAAGCGTCGCGCCGTTCCGGCAGGATGTCGGCGAAGCGTTCGTTGCGGATGCTAAGCCAGCCTGGCACCTTGGCAAGAGACGTGTCGCCGGGATCACCGGTTTCCCGATGGACGAGATCCAAAATGGTCTTGGCGTGGAATTTGCGCCAGCGCTTGCCGGTGCCGCCGCAGGATGCCAGAGTTCCGCCATGCCGCGTTTTGTGCTCTCCCTCGACCAGGGTACGACATCGTCGCGCGCCATCGTCTTTGACCGGCGGGGCCGAGCCCGTGCGATTGTCCAGCAGGAGTTTTCCCAGTTCTATCCGCGGCCCGGCTGGGTGGAACACGATCCCGCGGAGCTTTGGGCCAGCACCCGACGCGTGGCCCTCGGCGCCTTGGCTGAGGCCGATCTCACCAGTGCGGACCTTGCCGCCATCGGCCTCACCAATCAGCGGGAGACGACGCTGGTCTGGGAGCGGCGCACCGGCCGGCCGATCGCCCCTGCCATCGTTTGGCAGGACCGGCGCACCGCCGAAATCTGCCGCCAGTTGAAAGCCCGCGGCCTTGAACCGTTTTTCCGTCGCAAGACCGGCCTGCTGCTCGACCCCTATTTCAGCGGCTCCAAGCTCGCCTGGTTGCTCGACCATGTGCCGGGGGCGCGCCGGCGAGCCGGCCGCGGCGAACTGGCGTTTGGCACGGTCGACACCTGGCTGCTCTGGCAGCTCACCGGCGGCCGCGTGCACGCCACGGACGCTTCCAATGCCTCGCGCACGTTGCTACTCGACCTGCGCACGGGCGATTGGGACGACGAGTTGCTCCGGGCGCTGAGGATTCCGCGTGAAGTGCTCCCCGAGGTGCGGGCAAGCAGTGAAGTCTACGGCGAGGTGAGCGCGGTGCCTGCGCTGCGCGGCGTGCCCATCGCCGGCGTGGCGGGCGACCAGCAAAGCGCCCTTTTCGGCCAGGCCTGTTTTCACGCTGGGATGGCCAAGAACACCTATGGCACCGGCTGCTTCCTGCTTTTGCACACGGGCGGCCAGCCGGTCGTTTCGCGCCACCAACTGTTGACGACCATCGCCTGGAAACTCGACGGCCGCGTCGAATACGCCCTCGAGGGCAGCGTCTTCACCGGCGGTGCAGTCGTGCAATGGCTGCGGGACGGGCTCGGACTCATCGCCCGTTCGGCCGACATCGAGGCGCTCGCCGCGCGAGTCCCAGACAACGGCGGAGTCTACCTCGTGCCGGCGTTCACCGGCCTCGGTGCGCCGCACTGGGACGCCGCGGCGCGCGGCGCCATCGTCGGACTTACCCGGGGCAGCAATGCCGCCCATCTCGCCCGTGCCGCGCTCGAAAGCATCGCGTTCCAGAGCGCCGACCTTCTTGCCGCGATGGAGGCCGACGCGCGGCTCAAATTGCGCGAGGTGCGCGTGGACGGCGGCGCGACCGTGAACAACGCCTTGATGCAATTCCAGGCCGATCTCCTGCGAGTGCCGGTCGTGCGGCCGCGCACGACCGAGACGACGGCGCTCGGCGCCGCCTACCTGGCGGGTCTGGCGGTCGGTTTCTGGAAGAACCGCGAGGAGATCGCCGCGCTCTGGCGGGCGGACCGGATGTTCCGGCCCCGGGCATCCGCGACTGCCATGACGCGGCGGCAGACCGACTGGCACCGCGCGGTCGAACGGGCAAAGAATTGGGTGGAGTAGCCGCCGGATTGCGCTGCTTCCTCTATTGCCACAGCCGCGAAGAGCCGCAGCATAGCGCCGGGCATTTAACCTCCCCGTCATGAAAACAATTCGTCCCGGCTTTGCCCTTCCCCACGCACTGCTGTTCTTTTTCCTCGTCCTGACCCCCGCTGTCCGGATGGCCGCGGCGGACCCCGCTGTTGCCACTCTTCGCACCAAGGCCGAGGCGGGCAACAGCAGCGCCCAATATTATCTCGGCCTCACTTATGCCGAGGGCCGGGCGGTTCCAAAGGATCCGGTTGAAGCGTATGTTTGGCTGAGCCTTGCGGCCGAGAACGGCTCGACCGGCAAGGCCCTCGGAGTGCTCGTGGCGGAAATGACCCCCGACCAGCTTGCCGCGGGAAGAGTCCGGTTGGAAGCGCGCCGCCGCACCACCCCTGGTGTCATTTCCCTCCCGCGAATCGGGCCGCCCGCCGCCCCGGCGGAGAACGACTCCGGCACGGTCGGGCAGGAGGCCGGCATCGTTCCCGTTGACCAGTCGAATCTCAGCGACGAGCTGGCGGCGGCATGGAAGGAAGCGGACGGCGCCAAAGCGGCGGCGACGGCCGCCGAACAGCGTGCCCGCCAGGCCGAGGCCGGCCTCAATCAGCGGGCGAAAGACCTGATTGCCCTCCAGACCGAACGTGATCAACTGCGTCGACAGCTTGCCGCAGCGCCGGCGGCTGCTGCGGTCGATGCGTTGCAGCAGGATCGGAACAAGCTGGCCAGCCGCTTGGCCATCGCGAACACCGATATGCAATCATTGCGGGAGCGCATGGCTAACCTGGAAGCGGAAGACGACCGTCTGCAGCAGGCCGCCACCGGCACCGCTCAGGCCGCGGCCAGCCTTGCTGCCATGCAACGGGATCGCGACGAACAGGCCAGATCGCTGACTGCCGCGCAGACAGCCGCCACCGAACTCACTGCGCAACTCAAGATGCTGGGTGAGGAAAAAGCCGCACTAGTCCAGGCCAATGCCCGGCTCGAAGAACAGGCCCGGACCAGCGCCCGCCAGGCAGGCGATGAGGCCTCCGCCCGGGCCGTGCAGGCGCGCCGCGCGCTGGAAACCACCTTAGCGGACCAGACGCAGAAGCTGGCCGCTCTGACCACGGAACTCGCAGCCACACGCCAGAATCTCGCTGCCGCCGAAGCCGGGCAGGCCCAGATGACCAAACTCGCCGCCGAAACTGCAGCCGCCCGCAAGGAACTGCTTGCGGTCCAGAGCACCAACGCGGACCTCAACACCCAGGTCAAAAAACAGACCGAGGACCGGGAATCCATCGACCGCCAGCTCGCCGCTGCCAACCAGAAACTCGAAGAGCAGGCGCGATTGGCCGCGCAGGTGACGGCCGACCGGGCGGCGGCGGTCGCCAAGGCCGAGGAACAAACGCGGGCCTTGGATGCGAAGATCG
>Ga0182021_10000082_pt1 | contig 81393 bp, 76 predicted proteins | sample 612E3MmetaG_FD_120493 | JGI IMG/M metagenome (GOLD analysis project Ga0182021, IMG submission 120493) | Permafrost microbial communities from Stordalen Mire, Sweden - 612E3M metaG (Illumina Assembly) | ecosystem: Environmental > Terrestrial > Soil > Wetlands > Permafrost | place: Sweden... | reverse complement strand
TCCGCACGGTAGGCGGCTGCCTTTGTCGCATCAGAGCCGACGAGGGCGTAGAGCGCGTCCATGCACTTCTGGTAGTCGGCATCGAGCTGGGATGATTGCGACTGCAACTTCGCGATATTATCCGACAGGGCCTTCACTTTGGCCGTGAGCTCTGTCCTCGTCTGTGTATATTTGGTGATTTCCTGCTGCCATTGATCTTTCGTCATCTCCTGCGCAACAGCGCCGGCGGCGAAAACGAGCAGGGCAGCGATCACAAAGAATGTATGTTTCACGTTCATTGTCAAAGACTCCTTTTTTCGTTGTTCGCGCATTTACTTGGCCAGCCGCTGCTTTACGATCGCCTGATCGTCGTTGCACTTCTTGATCTTCGCGTTCTTTTCTGCGACCTCACGATCAAGTGCGCCCTTCTGTTGCTCCTTGTCCGAGAGATCCTTCTGCATCGACGCAACTTCCTCTTTCAAGTCGTTCAGTTGCTTCAGTTGGGCCTCATCGGGACTCGATGAGCATCCAACGAGAACGAGCGAACCTGAAAAGAGGAGAGCCAGCGAAAATGCGGTGACTGTCCTGTTGAATTTTGGCATTGGAACCCCTCCTGCGATTATATAGGAATGAGGAAACGAGAGAATCCCGTGTCTGTCTCAAAACCTAATCTTGATAATACAAAAAAGTGTCACCTTTGTCAATGACGAAATCCATGATTCGCAAACTTTTACACATATCCTCTCGCGGCGAGACTTGTGAAGCTGTTTCCGGCTACGATAAGATGATCATGGAGGGGGATGCCGACGATTTTGCCGGCTTCGCAGAGCTGATGTGTAATCTCGATATCCTCGCGACTGGGTTCGGGATTTCCGCTCGGATGGTTATGCGCCACGATGACGGCGGCTGCCAGGCGGTCGATGGCAAACTTAAAAACCTCCCGCGGGTGGACGATGCTCGCGTTCAGCGTCCCGCGGGAAAGCTCGCTTTCGCCCACGACGCTGTTGTTTGTGTCGAGAACGAGGACAACAAACGTCTCGTGCCGGAGATCCCGCATACGGGGAATAAGGAACCGGGCGGCATCCTCCGGGGAGCAGAGGGAATGCCTGTCACCGCATTCCTGCGCTTGCAAACGCCTTCCGATCTCCACGGCGGCCAGAATTTCGACCGCTTTGGCAAGTCCCACCCCCTGCACCCGTATCAGCTCTTCGGCGTTCTTCCGCGCCATTTCCCGCAATCCGCCCCCGTCGAGCACGCCGCGGGCAACATCCAGTGCGGAAGAGGACCCCGAGCCCGAACGGAGCAGGATCGCAAGAAGTTCGGCATCGGTCAGGGAGCCCGGTCCGCAACGCAGGAGGCGCTCACGGGGGCGTTCCTCTTCCGGCCATGTTGTGATGGCACCTCGTGCAGCGAGCGGTTCCTTGACGCATTCACGGCGACTGTTTTTCACTATTTCCCCTCACGCCGGAAGGGAGACCTGCATCCAGCTCCTCCACTTTCCGGAGATCATCATCCTCGTACTTCATAATCGTCAGCCAGCTGTTCACCCTGTCCCCCGCAAGCGTGATCTTCGTGTGCAGGGTATGGAAATCCTTCACGTCAGCCAGTGCCCGCTGCAGTGCTTCCCGCGTCGTGGCCCCATTCTTCACGAGGCTGAGCACGAGGAGAGCAGTGTCATAGCCATAGAGTGTGTTGCGCGAGGGTTTCTTCTTGAAGCGGGCGACGAAACCGTTGACGAACGCCGCGTACGCCCCCCCCGTCGTATCGATGTCGCTATCCGATTCGAATGCAACGCCGCTGCAATACCTCCGGTTCGCATTCAATTCTGCCAGGTTGTTCCACTCGCCGGAGCCGAGGATCTGCGTCTGCAGATTGAAGTAGACGATCTGGGAACAGACCACGCCGATCTCCTCTGCCGAGTTGATCGGGACGTACAGCGCTTCGATCGCATCCACGGGGTATTCAAGACTATCCGCACGCGACTCGTCGAACATCGCGGGAATGCCGAGCGAATCAAGCGTGAACCGCGCCCGGGGACCCAGAAGCGAGATTGCGCTGATCGCGGCCCCCGTGCTCATGAGCGAATCAAGACGTGTGATGGAGACGCCGAGATGCACAAGTTTGAGGAGAGTCTGTTGACCCGTGCGGCCCCCGAACGAAATCCGCGCGTCCTCTCCGGCCTCCGCCCCCGCACGCCTGATTTTCGCAAGCGGCTGCTTCAGGTCGGACGAACCGCGCTGGTACCATTCCGTCGCCACGACGCGGGCGCCGAGGCGGGTGGCTTCGCGCACGAACGCCTCCGCGAGAAACTTCCCATAGGAATCGATGGGAGCAAGAACGGCGAGCGTCCGGAAACCGCGCGAAACGACGGCATACCGTGCCATGGCGCGGCCGCGTGCATCATAGTCCGGGTTGGCAAGAAACACGTATTTCCCGGACGATGCCAGCCCAACGGCATTTGCCGTGGGGGTGACAAGGGGGACTTTGCGCGCGTTGGCAACAGCCGCTGCAGACGTCACCGTGGTGGAAAAGACAGGTCCGATCACCCCGATGACCTCTTTGTCGTCGCAGAGTTCCTCCGCCCCTTTTGTCGCCAGCCGGGGTTCACGCTCCGTGTCGCGCGTTTCCAGCGTCACATTGACACGAATTCCCGGCGTCTGTTCATACTGCTCCACAGCGAACAGAACGCCGTCATACACATCGTTCCCGACTTCTTTTGCCGCCGAAGGCTCGCTCGTCCGCATCAGAGGAAGGAGCGCCCCCAGCTTCACGCTGCTTTGCGAGGCCACCCGGCCGCGAAGGGCGCTGATGCGATCCGCATACGCGGCCGACCGATAGCGGCCCGTCAGTGAATCAAGGGCAATGCCGGCGCCGACCGAGTTCTCATCCGCGGCTTCCTTCTCGGCCACCTTCAGCCAGAGATAGGCGCGGACTTCAGGATGCGCAGCCCGCGAGAGCATCTGGCGGAGGGTCGACACCCGCAGGTGCGCGTCAATGGTGGAATCGAGCGAGGCAACAACAGCGGACCCGAGTTTCGACGGCTCCTCATGCCGAAGATCACCGAGCGCCGTCAGGAGCATGTCTGTCGCCTCCTCGTATCGCTCGATTTTTTCATACACGAGGCCGATGACGTGTTCCGCATCCGGAACATACTCGCTGGCGGGAAAACGGGTAAGGAATGCCTTCATCGTTCTTGCAGCGTCGAGATTTTCGCCGGCATGATAGAGCGCCTTCCCCTTCATGACGAACGCTGCAGTGATCCGCTGTGAGGAGGGGTATTCCCGCACCAACTGGTCGAATCGCGCTGCCGCATCGCGATACGTCCCTGCATCGTAGCTCGTCAATGCCGCGCGGAACTGTCGCTCGGCGGCTTCGGAATACTCCACGCGCGTCTGGGCGCCGAGCACGCCATGCGAAGCGCCCACGGCGAGAAGAAGGCAGAGAGCAAGGTATCCGGGTCCCATCGAGGTGCACCCTCCGACTGTGAGAAACCTGCGCGGCATGATTCTTCCCCCTATTGATCTTTTCGCAGCGCCAGCAGTCCGAGCGCCGACGCACCGAAGAACACTATGCCGGAAAGCACGCCGACTGCCGCGAGAGGCAGGATCACCCATGCCTGCGACGCCGACCCCCTGAAAATCAACAGTTCAAAGTACCGGTTCACCGGGAGAAAGAGAATCGCGACGACGCAGCCAAGGTACACCATGCTGCCGAGGAAGCTCAGAGACGCCCCCTGCGATGAGGCGATGCGAATCGGATTCTTCTCCCGGTACGAGGCGAAATAGGTCCCGGCGCCAAGATTCGCCCCCGTCAGAGTCAGTGCAACGAAGGCGGTGCAAACGAGGTTGAGAACGAAAATGGAGGGATATTCCTTCACGGCCATTGTGGATGCGGCAGCAAGAACTTCGGACACCACAAGTATCGGGAGAAACGCCCCCACGAATTTTTGCCAGTACAGCCCCGGCAGGGAGACAGGGGCCGATCGCACGCACCAGAAGGCATCTCCCTCCAGGCTCATGCTGGGAAACACAAAACGAAGTGCCACCGACGCGACAAAGAAACTGTTGAAGAGGAAGACGGCAAGATAGGATACTGTCCGCAGAAACGGCTGTGTCAGCTTCAATTCGAGAGACCTGATCGACGCCAGAAAGACGACAAGGAGGAGTGCCATGAGCAAGAGGTGGAGCCATTGGCTCGGCTCCCGGAGGAAGCAGAGGATATCCCTCCGGAGCAGCACATCCCTCTGGGGAGGCAGCGGCCCCCCGCGGTCCAGTCGGAACGCGCCGGCGCGCCGGAAGAGCGATATCCCGCCCCCTCCTTCCCGGCCATCCGACGCTGTCAGCCAGCTCTTATAGTAATACTGCCGCGCAAGGATCCCGGCAACAACGAGCAGACCCGCCAGCGTCAGAAACAGCGCAAGAAGATTGCCGACGGCCCTCGCGTGGTCCCCCATCATGGTCCAGTAGAGATATTCAGCGACCCAATGATTTGGCAGGTAGCGCACGAACGGAGGGTCAAGGTAGCCGAAATACGCATTGACATCCGGATAATGACGCATCACTTCGGCGACGAGGGAGACCGGATTGGTCAGGTAGAAATACACATAGATCACCCCCATGTACAGCAACGCCACGCCGGAGAGAAGCCATCGGATGCCGACGAACGCCGCCACCCTGATCAGGATCATGAGCAGGATCACCGCCGACAGCGCGGCAATCAGCATGAAAGGAACGAGGACGGCGAACAGAGTGAACAGGTAGAAGTACCATGGCATCGCAAACGAAGAGCCGTATCCGAGCAGGAGAGCAAGCCCGAGCAGGAGAAGCGTGCTGGAGCTGTAGAAGAAATTGTCGATGAACTTGACGACAAAGATCTTCGCATGCGAGAAAGGAAGAGCCACCAGAAACTGGACCTCCTCCGAACGGTAGAGCGTCGCGTAACAGACGATCATGTTCCCAAGGTTTACCGTGATAAAGAACACGTAGAGGAGCATGGAGAGAAAACGGTGGAAGAGGAACATGCCGATGTGTTCCTGCTGGAGGAGGTACACTGTCGCCGACCGGGAGAGAAGGAAGACGCCGGCGGCGACACTGCACGAGATAAGCATCGAAGCAATGTTCTTCAGCAGGCTCGCCGGCCGAAAGTCCGTTGCCCCTTTCAGGAAAATGCTCGACTTGACGTTGAGGGCGCTCAGTATTTCGTGCATGGGCCCGTCATTTTGTAAGGTCCAGGAACAACGCCTCCAGTTCTCCATTCTCCCGCTTCCGGGAGTCCTGGATTTCCTCGTGGATGATCCGCCCCCGCTGGATAATGGCGATCCTGTCGCAGAGTTCTTCGACAATCTCCAGAAGATGGGTCGACATGAAGATGGTGACCCCCTGTTCCGTTCTCTTCTTCAGGAGGTCCTTCACCAACCGGGCACTGCGGGGATCGAGCCCCACCATCGGCTCGTCGACGATCAGCACTTTGGGGTCGTGCAGCAGCGCTGCCGTAAGGACGATCCGCTGTCTCATCCCCTGCGAGTACTCCTCCGCCCGTTTGTCAACGAAGTCCCCCGTCTCAAAGATGTCCACGTATTCTTCGATCCGCACCCTGAGATCTGCCTTCGACAGACGGAAGAGTCCGCCGACAAAATAGAGAAACTCCCGGCCGGTGAGCTTTTCATAGAGGAAGGGTTGATCCGGCACATACCCGATGGACTGCTTCGCCGCGAGGGGGTTCTTTTGGACGTCGAAGCCGTTGACGAGGCAGGATCCCGAGGTCGGCGCGTAGAGACCTGTCAACATTTTGATCGTTGTGGTCTTTCCCGCCCCGTTGGGACCCAGGAAACCGAAGAATTGTCCCCGCTCAATCCTCAGGGAAACGCCATCGACGGCGGCAAAAGTGCCGAATTTCTTGGTGACGTTGTGCAGTTCAATCATCGCAACTGTTCTTTCTATGCCGCAAAGGGGAGAGCATGACGGCGATCAGCGGGCACCCGATCGCACTCCCCGCAGGAGGCGGGCATGCGCGTGCTGCAAGCGGCGCGCGATTCTCCCCGCGTACGGGTTAAAGCGCCACATGTCTCTGAATATCTGCCCCGTGTCGTTCCCCGCGATCGTGACGAGTGCTGCAAGATGCCGATACGAAGGAGTGGACCAGGCATGCGGTGCAATCCCCGCTGCCGGGATGAGGCGCCCGACGTACTGGCTGAGCAGTAACGTCTCCGCCATCATCCGGTCATGCTCCATGGGCGTCATCACATGAAAAAGGACTCCCACACGGCGCGCCTCTCTTTTCGCCGCCTCAAGCCGCCTGGATGACACCCTCACGGGGCAGAGGACGATCCTCTGTCCCTTGAGAGAGCCCGTATCGCTGTCCGGCCCGAACAAGGGGTGCGTGCCAAGGATCTCCACATCGGGGGGGAGAATTTCCTTCATCCATCGCACCGGCAGCGTCTTCACCGAACAGACATCGACCACCAGCGTCCCCGCCTTCACATGGGAGCGGATGGAACGAAGGGCTGTACGGAGGGACGACATAGGGACCGCCAGAACCACGATCGGCTGCGATGCGGCCTGTGCCATCGTCCCACGCCTGACCCGCGCAGGAAGTCTTCCGGTCCGCGCTCGTTGTGCGTCATACACGACAACATCGCTCCAGCCGGCGAGATAACGCGCAGCCAGCAGCCCAAACCTACCGCAGCCTATCAGACCCACCGCGGGCTTCATCGGTCGACGAGTTCCCTTTGCGATGTCTTGGCAAGCCTGAAGACGGCCCGGAACATCTGCTCCACAAACCGGACATCCAGACGGAGATCGCGCGCCACGCCAAGTTGCTTCTTCAGGACGGCCTGCTCCCGTCCCTTGTCGAGCACGCGCGACCCGCGTTTCTTCTTGAGCGCTCCGATCTGGCGGACAAGGCCCTGGCGTTCACTGAGCAGAAGGACGATGTTGTGATCGATCAGATCGATCGTATCGCGAAGGTCCTGCAGCTTGCTCTTTCTTGCAAGAAGACGCTGCCGCGTCATGTGATCGATGAGGGTCAATGCCACCATCCCCTCCGCAACCGGCACGACGCGGGGACATATGCAAGGATCGTGACGCCCCCCGACCGTGATGACCGCCGGCGCCCCTTCCACGGTGACCGTCTCCTGTTCCTTGCGGATCGATGAGGGGGGTTTGACCGCAATCCGGACAATAATGTCTTCGCCGTTGGAGATTCCTCCGGCGATGCCGCCTGCGTTATTCGTCCTTGTCCGGACCCGACCCGTGCCCTTTTCCACGTACATCGGATCGTTATTCCGGCTCCCCTTGAGGCGTGCGGCCGCAAACCCGTTGCCGACTTCGAACCCCTTGATCGCCCCGATGGACATCAGTGCCTTCGCCAGATCGGCCTCAAGCTTGTCGAACACCGGTTCTCCCAGACCCAGCGGCGGGTTCATCACGATCACCTCGACAACGCCGCCGACGGAATCTCCCTCCTTCTTCGCTTTCAAGACACGCCGCTCCATCACTTTCGCCGCGAGGGGGTCTGCGCACCGCAGGGGATTCTGTTCGATCACCGAGCGGTCGAACGTTTTCGCGCGGACTCCCGCTGCCTCCATCGTGTGCCCGATGATCTCGATCCCCCGCCGGGCAAGGATGTTCTTCGCAACGGCACCCGCTGCAACCCGCGCAGCGGTTTCACGGCCGGAGGATCGCCCTCCCCCCCGATAGTCGCTGATGCCGTATTTGGCAAGGTAGGTGAAGCCCGCATGCCCGGGGCGGAATACGTCTTTGAGCTTCTCGTACGCCTTCGGCTGCTGGTCCTTGTTCCACACGATCATGCAAATGGGCGTCCCTGTGGTCCTGCCTTCGTACACACCGCTCAAAATCTCCACCTGGTCGGTTTCCTGGCGCGACGTGGTCAGCTTGCTCTGTCCCGGCCGGCGCCGTTCAAGTTCATGCTGTATGAATGCCAGATCGATCGGGAGACCCGGGCGTACGCCGTCGATCACCGCGCCAATCGCCCGGCCATGGCTTTCCCCGAATGTGGTGATTCGAAAGTGATTGCCTATCGCATTGCCTGCCATGGTCATTCACAAAAAGGATGTGGATCCGGTGTACCTCCGCCAGCGACTTCTGCTCCCGGGTTCTTACGCAGGGCGCAGGCGGTCGAACTCCGTCCAGAATTCCGGGAAGGACTTCCTGACGCATTCAGGGTTTTCGACCTCGACTCCCGGAACGCGGAGTCCGATGAGTGCGAAGCTCATAGCCAAACGGTGATCATCATGGACGTCAAGACGCGCGCCCCGGAGGGGGACAGGGTTGACCTCCATTGTCTCCCCGTTCATCCGCACATCTGCTCCGAGCTTCCGCAGCTCCGCTGCCAGCCCCTCTCCCCTGTCCGACTCCTTGTAGCGGAGGTGAGCAACATGCAGGATGCGCGTCCCCCCCTCCGCAAAAAGTGCGACAGCAACGAGGGTCGGAACGACATCGGGCATCCCGTTCATATCCACTTCCGTTCCCCGCAACGCCCCTTCCCGCAGAACGGTGAGTCCACGATCGTGTGCGCGGATGTCGCAACCCATCGCACGGAGGACATCCGTGAATCGCGCGTCTCCCTGCAACGAATCTTCCCGCACACCGGGAAGGAAGACCCTCCCTCCGGCAATGGCGGCGGCTGCCATGGGATAGGATGCACCCGACGCATCCGGTTCCACTTCATACTCCGCAGGGACGTACCGTTGCCCGCTCCTCACGGTGAAAGTGCCTGCTTCGCCTTTCTTTGCTTCGACACCGAACGCCCGCATCACTTCAGTGGTCAGGAGCACGTAGGGAGCAGACGCCAGGTCCTCCACGACCCTGAGAGTGGTGTCCCTGAGCGCGCACGGAGCGACAAGCATCAGCGAAGAGAGAAACTGCGAGCTGCGGGAACTCCGGACTTCCACACTCCCTCCGGCGAGCGCGCCTCCCCTGACATCGAACCTGCTTGTCCCCGGGTGCCAATCGATCTGAATTCCCTGCTGCTTCAGCGCTGACAGGAGATCGTCGTTGGGACGGGCGGCCATCCGTTCGTCCCCCTGCAGCGACGTCGTCCCTTCTGCCACTGCGGCCACCGAGAGGAGAAACCGGAGAGTCGTTCCGGCGTTCCCCACAGGAATTGGAAATTTCGGTGCGAAGAGCCGGCCCCCCGTCCCTCCGACAATCATGTCCGTGCCTGAGCGGCGAACCAGGACGCCGAGCTGGTTCAACCCGTTCGCCATGAACGCCGAGTCGTCGCTGTCCGACGCGTTCCGGATCGTCGACTCCCCCTGGGCAAGCGCAGCGCAGACAAGGGCCCGATTCGTCAAGCTCTTCGAGCCGGGGACACGGAAAACGCCGTCAACCGGGCCGCCTGTTCGGATCTCCCTGATCATCAAATGATCTCAGGATCGTTGCGAGAGTATTTCCTTCATGGCATCCATGTCCGGGGCAATACCCGCGTAGAGCCGGAACTGTCGTGCCGCCTGATTGATGTACATTTCCGTCCCCTCGATGGTCTGCGCCCCGACTGCCGCCGCAGCCCGGAGAAGTTCCGTCACGGGAGGATTGTACACAACGTCAAAGACGAGCTTGCCCTGAAGCATTGAGGCAGGGGCCGGAGAACCGGCGATGTTCGGCGCCATGCCGATCGTCGTCGCATTAACAAGAATATCGAAAAAAATGGACCTAATTTCTTTCATTTCAATATGTTGTATGTGCAAATCGAATGCAAGACGCCGCGCTCTTTTCTCCGTCCTGTTTGCGACGAGAACAACGGCTCCCCTCTTCCTTGCCTCGTATGCAATCGCTCTTGCGGCTCCCCCAGCACCCAGGAGAAGGATGGTCTTCCCCGCCACGCTGGTCCGCTTTTCGATGGCATCGAGAGCTCCAGGAGCATCGGTATTTGTTCCCCACCATCCGCCACGTCGACGGAGGACGGTATTGACTGCTCCGATGGCCTTTGCTCTCCCATCGATCGCCTGCAAATATTTCATCACACCCGCCTTATGGGGGATAGTAACGCTGAAACCCTTCAGAACGGGCGCCGCCCGTTTCATAAAGCGGCCGAGGTCGGCGACCACGAAACGGCAATAGATGGCGTTCTTGCCGGCACGGGAAAAGAGGGCATTGTGAACGAATATTCCCTTGCTCTGACCGACGGGATTGCCGATCACTCCGAATATTCTCGTCGTTCGCTTTCGCCGGTCCGCCCGATACACATCCTTGAGCATCCGGGCGCTCACCTGCCCCGGAGCCGCCGGTTTCCCTTCCTCCGAAGAAGCATATGTTGCCCATCCGCCGAACACCCGGTAGAGCACCCTGCTCGGTTCCCCTGCATCCCCCATGGCGATGGCAACGGCCTTCCGTCTCTCTTTCCCGGCCAATGTCAGGAATTCCCACGCAAGGGCATTTTGCCACGCATCGGTCGCATGGAACGCGAATTTCAACACATCTGCATCGAACCTGCTCATGGTTCGGTACACTCCCCGCACGTTCACCGTTGCCCCCTTCGGGAGATGACGCGAGAGGATGACGCCTGTTTCCCTCCTCCGGGCAAGGAATCCCGAAAGAAACCGCCTGGAAGTTCCCATCTCGATGTCGACGTAGTCCGCCCCGAGAAGCGAGGCAGATGACAGGATCTCGACCCTTGCCGCTTCTGAACCGCGGAAACCTCCCCCCTCCCATGCAGGTCTGCACGTCGCGACAATCGGCTTCGCGGTGGAGAGCATCAGGGTGGCAATCGCCGGCGCGCGGATGAGATCGAGACGGAATTCAAACGCGTCGGCAAATCGGTCGGATGATGCCACCTGGGCCAGAGCATCGCTCATTGTCGGCCCCGTAATCGAAACGATGATCACGACTCTCTCCCTTCATCTATAGTCACAGAGAGACCGGATTTCCGAACCCCAAAGGAGTTTCCGGCGTGAACAACGTTTCCCATCCAACCTGCCCCTGCATCCTGCGAGAGATTATTCATACAAGAACATATCGATGCAATTGATGAACTCCGGGGGGACACGAACACCGATGGCACACTCACCTATGGCACGGGGAAGAACGAACGCCGTCCCCCGTGCATCGCCCTTCTTATCCATTGCCAGCGAGGACCGGAGCGTTTTCCAGTCAATTTTCCGCGGTGCATTCGTCGGCAGGTGCATAAGGTGGAGCACGTTCTCCAGCCGTACGGCAGTCTCCGGCGCGGTCAAACCGAGGGCGACGGCCAGACGTGTCTCGGCCATCAGGCCGATCGCGACACCGAATCCATGCTTCAGCCGGTAGCCGGTCGATGCTTCCAGCGCATGTCCAATGGTATGCCCCAGATTAAGGGATTTCCGGAGGCCCGCTTCAAACTCATCGCGCGCGACGACTGCTCCCTTAAGTCCGACCGCCCTGGTGATGAGCCGGGTGAGGAGGCGATGATTCGATCGAGTGATGCGCCCTCCCAGGAGTTCGAGCGATCGGAAGAATTCTGCATCGAGGGCTGCGGCGATCTTCACGACTTCTGCAAGGCCGTTTGCAAACTCCACTGCCGGAAGCGTACGCAAAAACCGCGGGTCAATGAACACGGCAACGGGCTGATGAAACGCCCCCAGGAGATTTTTCCCCGCCGGGTGGTCAATCCCGACTTTCCCTCCGACGCTGCTGTCGACCTGCGCGAGGAGCGACGTTGGAACCTGGACAAACCTGATTCCGCGCAGCACCGTCGAGGCGACATAGCCGGCGAGGTCTCCGATGACGCCGCCGCCCAGCCCAACAACAAGACTGTCCCGTTTCACGCGTCCACGGAGGAGGCGCGACTGGAGGGAAAGGGCCATGGCGGAGGACTTCGACCGTTCCCCGGCCGGAACTGTCAGCAGAATCGCATCAGTGCCGAGGTGCAACAACCTTTTGAGCAGGACCCTGCCATACCGGGGTGCGACGTGACGGTCGGTGACAATGAAAATGCGTCCGCCCCCCGCTATGTGCGCAAGACGGCGGGGAAGGGTCCCGAACAACCCGGAGCGGATCGTCACGGTGTATGACCTGTCCCGAAGGGGGGCAAGCCGTATCTGGATCTGCGGCATAGGAAGACTTCATCGATGACGGAACAAACAAAAAACCTTCACCTTTCACCGGTGGAGGTTACAAAATGTATATGCAAATCAAGACAAAAAGTCAAGGCGTGGAGAACCACCTCCTTCCCTCCCTCCCAGGTCTGCGGCAGGCGAAAGGAGCACTTGGAACTCCCGCCGCCGTTTCGTATCTTTCATGGCAGATCATCCATCCGCCACGTCGTGCAGAAGCAGAACATCCGCTCACTTTTTGATTCCATCGCCCACCGGTATGATTTTCTCAACCATGTGCTGAGCGGCGGGACCGATTATCTCTGGCGGCGCCGGGCGATCGATCACCTTCGCGATCTCCACCCGCTTACCATTCTTGATGTTGCAACCGGCACTGCTGATTTTGCGCTTGCGGCCATGCAGCTTGGCCCCCAAGAAGTGGTCGGAATCGACATTTCCGAACAAATGCTCAATCGCGGGAGGGCGAAGATCATACGCCGCGGATTCGATCGTACCATTGCGCTCAGGACGGGAGATGCCGAGAACCTTGAGTTTCCCAATGACAGATTTGATGCGGCCATCGTTGCGTTCGGCGCGCGGAACTTCGAAAATCTTGAACGCGGGCTCTCGGAGATGTTCAGGACCCTTCGGCCGGGAGGAAGAATCGTCGTCCTGGAGTTCTCTCGTCCATCCCTTTTCCCCGTCAAGCAGCTCTACTTTTTCTATTTCCGCCGCATCCTCCCGCTCATTGGGCGAATCGTCTCGGGAGACAGGCAGGCGTACAACCACCTCCCCGAGACAGTGATGAGATTTCCGCAAGGCGAGGCATTTCTTGCGATCTTGAGGAAAATCGGATTTGCCCTGGCGGAAGACGATCGCCTGACCTTTGGCATTGCCTCCATCTATACCGGGACCAAGCCCCTGCGATGACCCATACCCTCCACCGGGGCGGGATCGAGATCAGCACCGACCCATCCCGCCTCGACATCGATGTCATCTATGGATTCCTCACCCGGTCGTACTGGGCGGAGCAAATCCCCCGGGCCATCGTCGAGCGTTCTCTGGCCAACTCGATCTGCTTCGGTGCATACCGGGGGAATGCGCAGATCGGCTTTGCCAGGGTGATCAGCGATGAAGCCACCTATGCGTACCTCGCGGACGTTTTTGTCCTGGAGCCGTTCCGCGGCCGGGGAGTGGGAAGTCTTCTGATGGAATGCATCACCTCGCATCCGGATTTGCAGGGCTTGCGACGGTGGACGTTGCTCACCCGCGACGCTCATGGTCTGTACCGACGCTTCGGCTTTGACGAACCGAGGAATCCGGAGCGCTTCATGGAAATCAGCAACCCCGACGTCTATAAGACCGCCTGTTCCCCTGACGAGGAGAAGAAGAGAAGCGATCCGATGACCCCCGAATGAGCCGGGTGCGGCCGCCCCCGGTTTCTCCGCAGCACACCGAAGCTCCGGATCATATCACCCTCAAGGAATTCCGCGCATGGCTGACAGAATTGTGAAGGTGGGACACAGTCCCGATCCCGATGATGCTTTTATGTTCTATGGTCTTGCCAGCGGCAAGGTGAAACTTCCCGGCATTGTGATCGAGCACCTGCTGGAAGACATCCAGTCGCTGAACGAGCGGGCGCAGCGCGCCGAGCTGGAGGTCACCGCCATCTCAGCTCACGCCTTTGCCGCCGTGGCCGACAAGTACTGGATCATGAGAACCGGCGCAAGCATGGGCGAGGGATACGGGCCCGTGCTTATTTCGCGGAAATACCGATCACTCGAAGATCTGCAAGGGAAGACGGTGGGTACCCCCGGTCCGTTGACGACCGCCACCTTGCTGTTCAAGACCTTTACCAGCGGCATCCGCAATATCGACATGCCCTTCGATGCCATCATGGAAGCAGTGGACAATGGAAAGGTCGATGCAGGTCTCCTCATCCACGAAGGACAGATTACGTATCATTCGCTGGGGTACAACAAAGTGCTCGACTTCGGCGAGTTCTGGGAGAAGGAGACGGGAGGCCTGCCGCTGCCGCTGGGGCTTGATGTGGTTCGGAAGGACCTGGGGGAGGATATGGCACAACGGCTTTCCATCGGGTTGCGCGACAGCATCGCCTACGGTTACGCACACCAGGATGAATCGCTCCCCTACGCTCTCCGTTGGGGCCGGGGGATCAGCTCGGCATTGGGCGAGAAGTTTGTCAAGATGTACGTGAGTGAACTCACGATTGATATGGGGGAGAAGGGGAAGCAGGGACTTGAGTTTCTCTTCCGCAGGGCGCAGCAGAAGAACCTGGTCGGCGCGATCCCCCCCATCGTCTTGTATTGAGATCCCGCCCCGGGTCGCCCGCCGGCGATTTCAGACCGCAACCTCCGCGGTGGGGATCACGCGGAGAATCTCATACAGCGTCGTCCGTTGCGCGGCAGAGAACCCCGCATCGTGAATCAGCCTGACGCATTCCTCGGTGCTGGTCGTATTCACGAAATTCGCCGCGGCATGGACATTCTCTTCTTGCAGCGTCCCGCCGAAATCATCCGCACCGAAATGCAGCGCCATCTGGCCCGTCTTCTTCCCCTCCGAGAACCATGACGCCTGGATGTGAGGGAGATTGTCCAGGTAGAGCCTGGAAAAGGCGATCATCTGCAGGTAGCGCGTCGGCGTCGCATAGTGAGGGATAATCTTCTCCAGCGGAGTGTTCCCCGGTTTGAAGCTCCACGGGATGAAGGCGGTAAATCCGTTTCCCTCATCCTGGATTTGCCTGACCAATTCCAGATGTTCAACGACATCCTCTTCATTCTCGAGATGCCCGTACATCATTGTGGCAGTAGTCTTGTATCCGATCCGATGTGCCTGCTTCATCACCCCGGCCCAATCAGCGCTCGTTCCCTTCAGGCGGCTGATCTTCTTCTTCACGCGATCGGAGAGTATTTCCGCCCCCCCTCCCGGCAATGAGCGCAAACCGGCATCCCATAACTCACGCAGGACCTGTTCGGTCGACATGCCGGCGCCATGCGCCATCCCGATGATTTCCGACGTCGAGAAGAAGTGCGGGAACACCTCCGGCACTTCTTTCCGGGTCCGCCGGACCAGCTCTTTATAATAGTCAAAGGGAAGGGAAGGATGCACGCCCCCCTGCAGCAGGACTGTTGTCACCCCATGCCCGGCTGATTCCTTGAATTTGCCGATCATATGATCAACAGTGTATGTGTACTCCCCTTCCTCCCCGGGATGGCGGTAGAAGGCACAGAAGATGCAGTCGATCGTGCAGACGTTGGAGTAGTTCGGGTTGGTGTCAACAACAAAAGTGACCTGTTGCCCGGGATTTTTCCGGAAGCGGATCTCATTGGCTGCCTCGGCCAGATCGAGCAGCTCGGCGTGGCGATAGAGTTCGATCCCCTCCTCGCGGGTGATCCTCTCTCCCTCGCGGGCCTTCGCAAGAATATCCTGAACGTACATCATCCCTCCCGACTGTCTCCGTTTCCCACGCCGCTGGCGGCCAATTCCGCCTGGAAGCGCCTGAAAACACCGATGGCCTCCTGTTCCCGCTCGCCTAACTTGTAATTGAAGCCCTCAAGATACTCCTGCGTCTCCGCCTCCGTCAAACCGATCCTTCTGCCATGGGTTCCGGCAATCGAGGCAAAATCGTCACCGCACGCATCCAGCGATCTCTCCAGAAGCCCGGCCAGATCACGCCGCGACTCTTCCGGAAGCGCTTTCCGGATCGCCCACACAGCGAAGACAAACGGAAGTTTCTGCCACTCATACCACTCGCTGGCGAGGTCGAAGACGAGTTCGAATCCATCCAGCCCCGCCTTGTTGTGCCGGAGGGCTTCATCTCCGATCAACAGCACGGCATCGAACCGGGAACAATCGTTCACCCCGGCATGGAGCCGTTCAAAGGTCGCATGAACATGGTACTTCTTTTCCAGAAGAACGCGGAGAAGCTGGACCGACGTTGCCGTATCGTCGGTGATGCCGATCGTTTTCCCTTCAAGATCACGCCATCCTTCCTTCGAGAAGAGCATCACGCTTTTCACCTGGTCGCGCGTTGCGATGCACCACCCGAGGGGTTCGAGCACATCCTCCAGCCGGAGAAAGTCCATCAGGGAAAACAATCCAGCGTCGAGTTCTCCCTGCGCTGCCAGGACCCCCATCCGCCGCGGGACGACGGGAAGAAGCCGGAACTGCTGCTTCTCCAGATGCGCGTGAAAGGGGACGGAATTCAAATACGGGATCTTCCCGATGACGTTGTCAGCGTAGACATGGATCGGGTTATAATAGACATCGCGCTCGACGGGAATCTTCCCCGCATCCCGGATCATCTGGATGAGCTTTTCCTTTGCGATGGTCGTTGGGCTGGTTGCGCCCGCATCGTGGGCGATCTTCTCACCCCCCACCGTTCCGTCGATGTCATCCGCGCCGAAATTCAGGGCCACCGAAGTCACTTCCTCAGTCAGCATCACCCAATATGCTTTGATGTGCGGGAAGTTATCGAGCATGAGACGGGACACCGCGATCGTCTTGAGGTCGTCGATTGCCGACGTGAACATGTTTCTCGGTTTGATCCCCGTCTCCCCGGGCTGGAACGCAAGCGGGATGAATGTGAGGAATCCCCCCGTTTCATCCTGCGCGTCGCGGAGTTTGATCATGTGAATGAGCCGTTCTTCCAGCGTTTCCACGTGACCATAGAGCATGGTGCTGTTCGTCGGGATCCCAAGCCGGTGCGCGGTGCTATGGACATCGAACCACCCTTTGGCGCCGATCTTCTGGTTGAAGAGAAGTTTCCGGACCCGCTCCGAAAATATCTCCGCCCCGCCACCCGGCATGGTTTTCAGGCCGGCCGCCTGGAGTTGCCGGAGTACCTCTTCGATGGACATCCGGAATTTCTTGTGGAAGAAGTCGATCTCCACAGCCGTAAAGGCCTTGACATCGGCTTCGGGGAGCCGGTGGTGGATGGTGCGGACGAGGTCGAGGTATCGTTCCCATGGCCAATCGGGAGGCATGCCGCCGGTAATGTGGACTTCCCGGATCTCCGGCGTCAGCTTTGCCAGCACATCCTCCGTGGTCATCTCGTAGGCGCGTTCATCACCCTTCTTTGCGGCAAAGTCGCAGAACTTGCAGGAGAGGACACAGATATTGGTGTGTTCGATCTTCTGATTCAGCACAAAGTAGACCGCATCACCGCTCTTGGCCTGTTGCACCTCGTTCGCCATCCGTCCGAGCGCGATGACGTCCTGGGTCGTGTACAGGGCCAGGCCGTCCGCAAGCGTCAGGCGTTGCCCCTGCTGTATTTTGTCCCAGATGGGGGCGAGTTTTCTGTCACGTATGTTCATTCTTCACCATGGTCGTGGCGCATCATCGTTCTAACGCCAATACACGTCCCAGCGTTCCTCAACTTTCCTGGAAACCTCCGCCTTCATCTCCAGCGGCTTCGGGTAGCCCGGCTTCCACGTTGCATCGATCCCCATCACGCCATTATACACCGGACAGGCGCCGATGAGTTTCTGCTCCGTGAATATGACGTCACGCTCGCAATCAAACCGTGTAAACATCCCCCAGATGGTGTTTTCCCGGTCCCGGAGATCGACATCCTCGCTGACCGTCGCAATGAGCGGGACATTATGGAAGGCCGGATGCTTGACCAGCTTCTTCAGCACGGGCATCCCCACGCCGGAGACGCTCACCAGAAGAAGAGATCCCTCCACAAATTCCGTCTCCCGTATCCGGCGATCCAGGTCTTTCGCTGCGGGAAACCGCCTCTGAGAAAGTTGTGCCGGCTTGCGCCTCTCCTCTCCCGGTTTCCGGGTCGCGTCGAGGATCATCTTGCTCCCGAGATTCATCGTATAGCTCGTGAAGTCGAGCGTATCCATCGGAACATGCGGGAGCAGGACAAAATCCTCGTGCGGGTCGAAATTCTCCCGCACTTCCCTCATGACCGCACCAAAGTCCTTGACGTCGGTTCCTTCGCTGACAAGGACGATACATTTTGTCAGGGCAAGCTGAGACAAGCCAAGGAGGCCGAGGGCGGTCTTGAGCGCTTCCTTGCCGTACCGCTGGTCGACGGCGACAACGAGGAGATTGTGGAAGCCGGCTTCATAGTATGCCCAGAGATCGGCGATCTCAGGGTGGATGAGCCGGGCAAGAGGGCCGAGAATCTTCTGCGTCGCATCGCCGAGGAATTTGTCTTCCATCGGGGGGATTCCGACGACGGTCGCGGGATAGACCGGATCATGCCGATGGGTCACTGCGCTGATATGGAAGACCGGAAACTTCGCAGCAGGGGAGTAGTGGCCGAAGTGATCGCCGAACGGTCCCTCCCTTCGCCTCTCACCGGGAGGCACGACCCCTTCGAGGATGAATTCCGCATTCGCGGGAACCGGGATGGAAATCGAGACCCCCCGGACAAATTCCGTTCGACGCCCCCGGAGGAATCCGGCAAACATCGCCTCGTCGATATTCTCGGGAAGCGCGGCAATGGTCGCCATCAGGAGCGCGGGATCGGTGCCGAGAGCCACCGCCAGTTCCAACGGGCGGCCGAGTTTTTCGGCCTGATAGTAGTGAAACCCGCCCCCTTTCTGGATCTGCCAGTGCATGCCCGTGGTTTTCTTGTCAAACACCTGCATCCGGTACATCCCCATGTTCCGTTTCCCATTCCGGGGATCGTACGTCACGACCTGCGGCAGCGTGAGAAACCGCCCCCCATCCCCCGGCCAGCAAGTGAGAACAGGAAGGGCGTCGAGATCGGGCTCTTCGTGAATCTCCTGCGAGAGGCCGGATGACACGTTCCTGGGGGGAGCATGGAGAAGCCTCCTGACCAGTGCCCGGTGCTTCCACACCATGGAGGGACGCGGAGGGAACAGATCGCCGAAGAAGTCGATCAACTCCTCCCCCAATTCCTCCGGGTGTTTCTGCAGGGCGAGTTCGCACCGCCGGTCGCTTGCAAGCGCATTGATGACAATAGGATAGGATGAACCGCGGACCTTCTCGAAAAGAATGGCCGGCTTCCCCTCCCGAATCCCGCGCGAGGCGATCTCGGTGATCTCCAGGTATGGATCCACCTCGATCGAAACCCTGTGCAACTCGCCAACGGATTCAAGATAACGGGCAAAATCGCCGTATGATCTGAATGTCATTCTAACTCCTCCCGGCGCCACCCCCGCGAATTCGTGACGCCAAGTTGAGCGAGGACCTTGTCGGTGAAGGCGCCGACGTACTCGCCGACCGTCTCGGGAACGAAATAGAGCGGGGAGGAAATCGGCATGATCACTGCGCCGTACCCCGACAGGCGGGCGCATTGCTCCAGCGTAAGGGTGGAAAGGGGAGTCTCGCGGATGCAGAGGATCAGTGGAAACCGCTCCTTCAGACAGACCTGGGCGGTGCGCGTGATCAGCGTGTCGCCGATGCCGGAAGCGATCTTCCCGACGGTCGATGTCGATGCCGGCAGGATGACGCACGCATCAAGGACGTTTGACCCTGAGGCCATGGGGGCCGTCAGATCATCGTCGGAATAGACACGGTCGACGAACGGAAGGAGATCCTTCTCCCCCATCTTCAGTTCATCCCGCAGCAGTACTTTCCCCCACGCGCTCGTGATGAGAAATTTCTTCGGCGGACATTTCTTCAGGAAATCCAGCGCATAGACGGCGCCGGACGATCCCGTGATACCGACGACGATTTTCACCCATAGACTCCGATAAGGACCATGCACAGGACGACAAATCCCGCCACGGAATTGATCCTGAAAAATGCCAGCTCGACATCCTCCGCCTTGCGTTGTTCAAGATAGAGGAGGCATCCCGTCAGCAGGAGGAGCGGAAGCGCCAGCAGGGAAAAGACTGAGGTGAAGAACAAGGCAACCAGAACGCCGAACGCAACGAGATGAAAGAGGGCGGAAAACCGAAGGGCCGTTCTCCTGCCAAAAAGTGCCGGGAAGGAATAGAGTGATTCCTCCCTGTCGAAGTTCTCGTCCAACGTCGAATAGATGATATCGAATCCCGCCACCCAAAAGAGGGTGAAGACCGACAGGAGCGCCGGCGGGAGCAGATTCTCGAAGGAGGGAGAGACCGCGAACCACCCGCCCAGCGGACCCATCGCCAGCCCGAGACCGACTCCGAAATGCGCAAGCGGCGTGTACCGTTTCATCGTCGGATACACGACGAAGATGATCAGCGGGATGGGTGAAAGCATGAAACAGAAATCGGAGATCAGCCACGCCGACCCGCCGTACAGGGCGAGCCCGGTCACCGTCACCCAGGCGGCTTCCCAGAGTGTCATGCGGCCGCTGGGGAGATCGCGCATTGCCGTACGGGGGTTCCGCCCATCGATTTGCCGGTCGATGATCCTGTTCAGTGCAAACGCGACCGTCCGCGCCCCTGTGGCCGCGGCAAGCACAAGGAGAAGGATACGCAGCGGGGGAGCGCCGTTCTTTGATCCGAGGAGAACGCCGCTGTAGATCAACGGGAGGGAAAAGAGGGTGTGTTCGATCCTGACAAACGAGAAGAACTTTTTCATTCCGGCCTCACTCCCATTCGATCGTTGCGGGAGGCTTGGAGCTGATATCATAGACCACACGGTTGATGCCGCGGACCTCATTGGTGATGCGCGAAGAGATGCGCGCCGCCACTTCGTGCGGCATGCGGAACCAATCGGCGGTCATGCCATCCACGCTCGTCACCGCCCGGACTGCGGCCGTGTATTCATACGTTCTTCCGTCCCCCATGACGCCGACCGATTTCACCGGCAGCAGCACGATGAAACCCTGCCAGATGTCACGGTAGAGCCCGGCACGTTTCACCTCGTCGACGAAGATCGCGTCCGCCTCCCGGAGCAGCGCGAGGCGCTCGCGTGTAATGTCGCCGAGAACGCGCACACCCAGCCCGGGACCCGGGAATGGATGGCGCCAGATGAGGTCGTCCGGGAGTCCCAACGCTGCTCCCACGGCGCGAACTTCGTCTTTGAAGAGTTCCCGGAACGGCTCGATGAGCGTGAAGTTCATCTTTTCCGGAAGTCCGCCGACATTGTGGTGGGATTTGATGGTCACCGACGGGCCGCGGAAGGAGGTCGACTCGATGACATCGGGGTACAACGTCCCCTGGGCGAGGAAATCCACTGTGCCGATCTTCTTCGCTTCGCGCTCAAAGACCTCGATGAAAAGCCGCCCGATGATCTTCCGTTTCTCCTCGGGATCGCTGACTCCCGCCAACGCAGAAAGGAAGAGGTCGGTCGCATCCACATAGTCCAATCCCATGCTGAACGTGTCGCGGAAAGTCTTGAGGACGCTCTCCGACTCGTTCTTCCGCATCAGTCCGTTGTTGATGTGAAAGCACATCAGGCGGTCACCGATCGCTTTGTGCAGGAGGAGGGCAAGAACGGAGGAATCGACACCCCCGCTGAGGGCACAGATCACTTTCCGCTCCCCGACCGTGGAGCGGATCGCGGCAACGGATGATTCAATGAACGATGTGGGATTCCATCCGCCGGAGCATCCGCAGATACGATAGAGAAAATTCCGCAGGACCTCCTTTCCCTTCGGCGTGTGGACAACCTCGGGATGGAATTGCACGCCATAGATCCGCTTTGCGTCGTTCCTGATCGCACAAATGGGGGCATTGGAGGTATGTGCGATCGGGACAAATCCCCGGGGGCAGCCCGTAAGGTGGTCGCCATGGCTCATCCACACATCAAGCCCGTCAGCCCCGTCGGGCTCAATCCCCGCGAAAAGGTCTTTTGCGTCATCGATCCGGAGATGTGCCGGGCCGTATTCCCGCCGGGCGGCCTTATCAATCTCACCGCCCAACTGGTAGGCCATAAGCTGAAGGCCGTAGCAAATTCCCAGGATGGGGATGCCAAGATTGAAGATCTCGGGCGACGATATCGGGGCGCCGTCCTCGTATGCGCTGTAGGGGCTCCCGGAGAGGATCAGGCCCTTCGGTCTGAGTGCAACAATCTGGTCAAGGGGGATGGAAAATGGATGCAGTTCCGAGTAGACGCCGAGTTCGCGCACTCTCCGCGCGATGAGCTGGGAATACTGCGAACCGTAGTCAAGAACAAGAACAGTTTCGGCGTGGGTCATCGGTCGGGGGAGGAGTTCAATAATAATAGTAATATATGCAATTTCGCCCTCTTGTCCAACATGGCGGGCGGGGGGGGGCTTCCGGACCTCTCCCCCCGGGCCCCTTCCCTGATTATTTCCGCCGTCTGCTCTTCTTCTTCGGCGATTTCTTCTTCGGCATCTTCGTCAGGAAATCCCCAAGGATCGTCCCGAGATCGGGTGTCGTGATTTCCTCAAGAGCGTATTGCACGCGGACCGACGGTTTGTTGATCTTCAGAATCCTCCGCAAATCGATCGGCGTACCAATGATCACCGCCTCGCACGGGACCGCATTGATCGTCGCTTCCAGATCCTTCACCTGCTCGTCGCCATATCCCATGGCAGGGAGCACTGCGCCGGTCCGCGGGTATTTCTCGAATGTCGCGGCAATGGACTTCACGGCAAAAGGACGCGGGTCAACGATCTCGCGGGCGCCGAACATTTTCGCCGCGATCGTTCCCGCGCCGTATTTCATCTCCCCGTGGGTCAGTGTCGGTCCATCCTCAACAACGAGAACGCTCTTCCCCCGGATGATCGAGGCATCCTCCACGCTGATCGCTGAATTCGCCTGGACGATCTGTGCATGGGGGTTGATCGTCCTGACATTCCTGATCACCGTCGCCACATTTTCCTTTTCCGCGGAATCGACCTTGTTCACCACAATGACATCGGCAAGACGCACATTGGTCTCTCCGGGATAATAGGTCATCTCGTGTCCCGGCCTGTGGGGATCGACCACCGTGATTGTCAGGTCCGGTTGGTAGAAGGACATGTCATTGTTTCCGCCGTCCCACACAATGACGTCCGCTTCCTTCTCTGCCTGACGGAGGATATCCTGGTAATCGACGCCGGCATAGATGATCGTCCCGTTGACGATGTGCGGCTCGTATTCTTCCATCTCCTCCACAGTGCACTTGTTGGCAAGCAGGTCGGCCAGCGATCCGTAGCGCTGCATTCTCTGCTTCACAAGATCCCCGTAGGGCATCGGATGGCGGACGGCGACGACGCGCATCCCCTTGCTCCGGAGGAACTCGCAGACTTTGCGCGACGTCTGGCTCTTCCCTGACCCCGTGCGAACTGCGACGACAGCAACGACGGGGACCTTGGACTTCAGCATGGTGTGGTCGCCTCCCAGAAGCCGGAAGTCGGCGCCGAGAGACAGAACGAGCGACGCCTTGTCCATGACGTACTGGTGGGAAACGTCGGAATACGAGAAGATCACCTCATCGACTTTCAAGTCGGCGATCAACCGTGGAAGTTCCGACTCGGGGCGGATGGGTATGCCTTTCGGGTAGAGCTTCCCTGCAAGCTTCGCCGGATATCGCCTCCCATCGATGTTCGGGATCTGCGTTGCAGTAAAGGCAACCACCTGGAAACGTGCATTGGCACGAAAGAGCGTATTGAAGTTATGGAAGTCTCTTCCAGCCGCTCCCATGAGGATGATTCTTGTTTTCGGCATTGGGTGTTCTCCTTGTCGGGTACTGTCGGTGCACGACCGCCCCGATTCATTCGCGCATCCAATGGATGCGATTGATGGATTTGCACGGAAACCCTGCAGGGTGTCCCCGGCGGCGTCTATGCGTCATTCAGAATTCTCGTTCCACCCCTCCCTTCGACCGCATCGAGCAGGGTTCCCGCGTTCGTGATCACGGCATGCTTTCCTTCGCGTTCCAGAAACACGAGCGCAGCCCTGATCTTCGGCCCCATGCTCCCTTCCGGAAACTGTCCTTCGGCGAGATACCTCCGGCATTCTGCCGCCGTCATGGTGGCGAGCTTCCGCTGGGTGGGCTTCCTGTAGTCGAGACAGACCATTTCTTCGTCGGTCTCAATGGCAAAAACGTCGGCATGCAGCTGCGATGCCAGAATGGCGGACGTGTGATCCTTGTCGATGACCGCCTCGACTCCTTTTTCGATGTCGTGGTCATTAAACACCGGGACACCACCGCCTCCCGCCGCAATGACGACCAGCCCCCGGTCGACGCAGGCCCGGATGGCCTCAAGCTCGACGATCCCCTTCGGCTCCGGAGAAGCAACCACACGGCGGTACCCCCGCGAGAGATCCTCCACCATATGCCAATCGAACAGGTCGCGGTAGCGATACGCTTCATCCCGGGTGTAGAAGGGTCCCACGGGTTTGGTGGGAACGCGGAAAGCGGGGTCATCCGGATCGACGAGGACCTGCGTCACCAGGGAAACAACGGGGGTGTTGAGTCCCTCCGCCTGCATCGCCTGCCACATGGCATACTGGAGCACGTAGCCGATCTCTCCCTGCGTTGCGGCAACGCAGCAGTCGATGGGCATCCGATACGCATACGCCGCGGCAAGTTCCGATCTCACAAGCTGGGCGCCGACCTGGGGGCCGTTCCCATGCGTCAGCACCAAACGGTAGCCGGCCTTGATCAGTTTGACGGCGACGTTCGCCGTCTCCGCGGCATTTTGAAACTGCTCCTGGGCTGTCCCCTTCTGCCCCGCGCGGATCAACGCATTTCCCCCCACCGCCACGAGCACAAGTTCTGGCATCCCTCCCCCTTCGTCCTGCGACAATTTGCTCAACCCTTCAGCAATCCAACCATGATCGCCTTCTGGGCGTGGAGCCGGTTCTCCGCCTCCTGGAAGACGACGGAGTTCTTTGAATCCATAATTTCATCCGTCACTTCCCACCCTCTGTGTGCGGGAAGGCAGTGCATGAACAGCGCATCGCCGTGGGCATGGGAGAAGAGCCCGCGATTCACCTGGTACGAGTTGAACTCCTCGCGCCGCTGCTCCGCCTCCGCCTCCTGTCCCATGCTGGCCCATGTGTCGGTGTACACAACGTCCGCATTGTGCACCGCCTCCACGGGGCTGGAGGTCCAGACGATCGTTCCACCGTTCTCGCGGGCGAGCGCCACGGCGCGGTCCATCACATTCTGATCGGGTTTGTATTTTTCCGGCGTTCCGACGAACAGCGTTGCGCCGAGTTTCCCGGCCATCAGGAGGAGCGAATGTGCAACGTTATTGCCATCGCCGACATAGGCTATTTTCGCCTTTGCGAGGTTTTTGCGGCATTCGATGATGGTCATGAAGTCGGCCATGGCCTGGCAGGGATGCTCCAGGTCCGTCAGGCCATTGATGACCGGAATGGCGGCATGCGCGGCCAGCGAGGTGCAGATATCGTGGCCGAAGGTCCGGATCATGATCCCGTCGACCATGCGCTCCAGATTCTTCGCAACATCATAGACCGACTCCCGCTTGCCGAGGTTGATGTCGGCCGGCGTAAGGAGCAGGGCATCGCCGCCGAGCTGTTTGATCCCCACGGTGAAGGTCGTGCGGGTGCGCAGCGACGGTTTCTCGAAAATCAGAGCCATCATCGCCCCTTCAAGCGCTGCGCGGTATTTCCGCGGATGGGCCTTCATGTCGCGCGCGAGAACAAGCACCGATCTGATCTCCGCGGGAGAGAAATCATCCACCGAGAGAAAGTCCCTCCCCTTCAACCCCTTTTTCCGCGGCTTGACGGTCTTTTTTGTCACTGCGTCGCTCCTTCTGGATTCTGTTGCACCAAACGTCGTATATTGACAATGTACGATTCCGCCCCGGCCGTTGCAACGGAAGGGGAGCGGGTGGATCCGGTCCCTATGATCGGTCAAATAGTATGCCGAAGGTGACCTGAGTTTAAATTCCATTTTCAACGATTTCATCGCCGGGAGACATGGGTCGTTTCCTATCTGTAGGAAGAAGAGAACAACGCGAGGGAAAGCAATGAACGTTGCATTTCAGGGTGTGCATGGTGCGTACAGCGAACTTGCTGCGAGGGAGATCCTCGGTCCGCGCATCAGCACAACACCGTGCGCGACTTTTGAGCAGGTCTTCACCGCGGTGGAAAAGGGGAAAGCCGACCGCGGTCTCATCCCTATCGAGAACTCGCTGGCAGGGAGCATCCACCAGAATTACGACCTCTTGCTCGCTCATCGGCTGCACATCGTGGGAGAAACTTACCTGCGGATCGAGCACGTGCTTGCCTGTCACCCACGGTCGAATCTGCGGAAGCTTCTGGCCGTCCGCTCCCACCCACAGGCGCTCGCCCAATGCAGCGAGTTCTTCCGGAAGCACCCCTCGTTGCTGGCGGAACCGTATTACGACACCGCCGGCGCGGCGGAATCGATCGCACGGGGGGACCATCGCGAGATCGGGGCCATCGCAGGGGAATACGCAGCCCGCTTGTACGGCCTGCGGATCCTGAAGCGGAACATCGAGAACAGCCAGCATAATTTCACGCGTTTCCTTGTGATCGCCCGCGCGCCCTGGCACTACCGCCGCACCTCACCGACGAGAACGAGCATCGTCATCACGCCGGCGGAAAACCGCCCCGGCATCCTCTTCCATATCCTCGGTGCCTTTGCATTGCGCGGGATCGATCTTCTGAAGATAGAGTCGCGCCCCGATCCGCGGTCGCCATTCCAATACCTCTTTTACGTCGACCTCGCCGGTGGGCCGCACGAACAACGTGTTGCCCGCGCCTTTGACCATCTCCGCGAGATCGTTTCCGAGTTCCGCATCCTCGGCACCTATCCGGCAAGCACAGCGACACTTGCCGCGAAGGATCGCTGAGGGCCGGCCCCACACCCGCACATTGAACTTGAAGGGCGGTCTCCGTACCTTAGAAGATTATGAAAGGAGTGTGCCCTTCCATGTCCCAGGCAGAGCATCGTCTACCGCCATTTGCCGCGCGCCACATCGGCCCGCGGGAGACAGATATCGAGGTCATGCTGAAGATGGTCGGCTGTTCGTCGCTTGACGAGTTCATCGCCGCTGTCGTTCCATCGTCGATACGCACACAGCGGCCTCTCGCACTCGAGCAGCCGTTGGGCGAACAGGAAGCTCTCGACGCCCTCCGGGCCGTCGCAGAGAGGAACAAGGTGTACCGATCCTTCATCGGACTCGGATACCAGGAAAGTATCACCCCCGGCGTGATCCTCCGCAACATTCTCGAGAATCCGGGATGGTACACCGCCTACACTCCCTACCAGGCGGAGATCTCCCAGGGTCGCCTCGAAGCCCTCCTGAACTTTCAGACGATGATCGCCGATTTGACGGGGCTGGAAATCGCCAATGCATCGCTGCTCGACGAGGCGACCGCCGCCGCCGAAGCGATGTCCATGTCGTATGCGGTGGCTGGATCGCCGGAACGGAACATCTTCTTCGTTTCCGACGAATGCCATCCGCAGACCATCGAGGTGATTAGGACGCGTGCGAAGCCGCACGGGTTTCGCGTGCTCACGGGGAACTGCGGAACATTCCCTCTCACCGACGAGGTTTTCGGAGCGCTGCTGCAGTACCCGGCGTCGGACGGCGCCGTGCATGATTATCGCGATTTCTGCACGCGTGCCCATGCCGCAGGCGCGCTTGTCACCGTCGCCGCCGATCTGATGAGTCTTCTTCTCCTCATCCCCCCGGGGGAGTTTGGCGCCGACACGGCGGTCGGCACCACGCAGCGATTTGGCATCCCGCTCGGTTACGGCGGCCCGCACGCCGCGTACTTTGCGACCAAGGATGCCTTCAAGAGGCATATGCCGGGAAGGATCATCGGCGTCTCGGTGGATGCCAACGGCAACAGGGCGCTCCGGATGGCACTCCAAACGCGCGAGCAGCACATTCGCCGGGAGAAAGCAACGTCGAATGTCTGCACGGCACAGGTCCTTCTTGCCGTCATGGCGGGCATGTACGCGGTGTACCACGGTCCGGAAGGTCTGACCGCCATTGCGCAGCGAATGCGCCGGCTGGCGACATTTCTCGCTGAGGGCCTGAGGCGCGGAGGACACACGATCGTCCACGAAGAGTTCTTTGATACGATACGCATCAAACCGGGACACGGGACGGGCGCAGCGATTGTCAGGAATGCCGCGGCCGAGGGAATGAACTTCCGCTGCTTCGACGATGGAACGATCGGCATTGCCGTCGATGAACGGACCAATGACAGGGAAGTGGAAAAGATCCTCGCGCTCTTCGGGACGCGCAGCGTCCCCGGAAGAGCGGATCAGGCCCCCTTCTCCGGCGAACATGGGAGCATGAAGAGAACTTCCCCCTTTTTGCGCCATCCGGTCTTCCATCGCTACCGCTCCGAAACCGAAATGCTCCGCTATCTGCACCGGCTTGAGAGCATGGATCTCGCACTCAACCGGAGTATGATTCCCCTTGGATCGTGCACGATGAAGTTGAACGCCACCGCTGAAATGATTCCTATCACATGGGCCGAATTCTGCAACATTCACCCATTCGCACCTGCGGATCAGGCCGCGGGATACGAGGAGATGCTCACCCGGCTCGGGAAGTGGCTGGCGGAAATCACCGGGTTCGCGGCGGTGTCCTTCCAGCCCAACGCGGGTGCTCAGGGGGAATTCGCAGGACTCCTTGTGATCCGCGCCCATCATGAGCGAAAGGGAGAGGGGGAGAGAAACGTTTGTTTGATTCCCTCGTCTGCTCACGGGACGAACCCGGCGAGCGCCGTCATGGCGGGAATGGAAGTTGTTGTCGTTCGCTGCGACGAGCACGGAAACATTGATGTCGCCGATCTCAGGGAGAAGGCGATCCTCCATCGGAAGCGTCTGGCCGCGCTGATGGTGACGTATCCTTCGACACACGGCGTGTTCGAAGAGTCGATCAAGGAGCTTTGTGCAATCGTTCACGACAACGGCGGACAGGTGTACATGGACGGCGCCAACATGAACGCACAGGTCGGTTTGTGCCGGCCCGCCGAACTCGGCGCCGACGTGTGTCACCTGAATCTGCACAAGACATTTTGCATTCCGCACGGAGGCGGCGGACCGGGCATGGGTCCGATCTGCGTCGCTCCCCATCTTGTCGCTCTCCTGCCGCGTCACCCGCTCGCGCCGACGAGCGCGGAGGGGACCGGGCCGGTGGCAGCCGCCCCCTGGGGAAGTGCGGGGATTGCGGCGATTTCCTACATGTACATCGCCATGATGGGGGCCGAGGGGTTGACGCGTGCAACGGTCATGGCGATCCTCAATGCCAACTATATGGCGGTCCGTCTCGGGGCTTTTTACCCGGTTCTCTACACGGGAATCAACGGACGCGTTGCGCACGAATTCATCGTGGACCTGCGGCCGCTGAAAGAGAGCTCGGGAGTGGAGGCAGAGGACGTTGCAAAGCGGCTGATGGACTATGGATTCCATGCCCCGACGGTCTCATTTCCTGTCGCGGGAACGTTGATGGTCGAACCCACGGAAAGCGAATCCAAGGAGGAGCTCGACCGCTTCTGCGACGCGATGATCGCCATTCGGCAGGAGATCCGGGAAATTGAGGAGGGAAAAGCCGACCGGACCATGAATTTGTTGAAGAATGCCCCACACACAGCGGCCGTCGTCGTCAGCGATTCATGGTCGATGCCCTACGGCCGGGAGAGAGCTGCATTCCCGACACCCGACGCGCGAGCCCATAAGTTCTGGCCTGCGGTGGGACGGATTAACAACGCCCATGGCGACCGGAACCTCATCTGCACGTGCCCACCCGTTGAGTCGTATGCAGACGAGATGACGTAACCATCGGGCCCCTTACTTGCCGATGAGGGCCTTGTATCCCGCCGCGTCCAGGAGGGATGCCGCTTCCGCGGGATTCGACAGCTTCACCTTCACCAACCATCCCTTGCCGTACGGGTCCTTGTTGACGACCTCGGGTGTTGCAGCGACATCGGCGTTCACTTCGACGACCGACCCGGAGACCGGCGCGTAGAGATCGGAGACTGCTTTGACGGCCTCGATCGTTCCAAACGATTCATGCTGCTTCACCATCTTGCCGACAGCCGGCAGTTCCAGAAACACCACGTCTCCGAGTTCCCCCTGTGCATAGTCGGTAATGCCGACGATACCCGTGTCTCCGCTGATCCGGATCCACTCGTGATCTTTTGTGTACTTCACGTCTGCGGGAAAGTTCATAGGAGAGATCCCTTTCAGAGAATTCAATGAGTTCGCGTGCCGCAGCCACCGGACGTTACGCCGGCCCTTCTCCTTCTTGTCCTGCATGGAACTGAAACGTATCGAGGAAGCTCGTGTCGAACTTGCCGCTCCTGAACCTTTCGTCCGCCATCACTTGCCTGTGAAACGGAACGGTCGTCTTGATCCCTTCGATGACAAACTCCTCAAGCGCACCGGCCATCTTCTGGATGGCTCCTTCACGGGTCTGTGCGTACACAATTAGTTTTGCGATCAACGAATCGTAGTAGGGGGGGACGACATAGTCCGTGTATGCATGAGTGTCGACGCGCACGCCGAATCCACCGGGGATATGGAAATCTTTGATCCTCCCCGGTGATGGGCGGAATCCGGCTGCCGGATCCTCCGCATTGACCCGGCATTCGATGGCATGACCCCGGGGAACGATCTTCTTCTTCGGCAGGCGTTCCCCCGCGGCCACACGGAACTGGAGCTTGATCAGGTCGTGTCCCGTCACTTGTTCGGTCACGGGATGTTCGACCTGAATCCGCGTGTTCATTTCCATGAAATAAAAATTCCGGTCCTTGTCGACCAGGAATTCGACCGTGCCGGCGTTGAGATAATTGACGGATTTGCATCCCCTGACCGCGGCTTCCCCCATGCGGGTCCGGAGCTCGTCGTCAACCACCGGCGAGGGAGCTTCTTCAATGAGTTTCTGATGGCGTCGCTGCACCGAGCAGTCGCGCTCGCCAAAGTGGATCACATTCCCGTGGCGGTCGCCGAAGACCTGGATCTCGACGTGGCGGGGCTGATCGACGTACTTCTCGATGTACACGTCCGGATTGTTGAATCCCTGCTCCGCCTCGTGCTGGGCAATCTTGAAAGCGGTTTCGAACTCCGAATCCTCCCTGACGATCCTCATGCCGCGCCCCCCTCCCCCTGCGACGGCTTTGATGATGACGGGAAGTCCGATGGCCCGGGCGATCTCCAGCCCTTCTCCTGCAGTCTTCACGACGCCTTCGCTCCCGGGAACGACAGGAACGCCGGCATTCTTCATTGTCTCCTTCGCGACCGCCTTGTCCCCCATGGCTCTGATCATTTCCGGGGTGGGCCCGATGAAGGTGATCCCAGAGGAGTCGCAGATCTCGGCAAAGGCGGCATTCTCGGCCAGGAAGCCATAGCCCGGGTGGATCGCATCGGCCCCCGTGATCTCCGCTGCTGCGATGATTCTCGGAATTTTCAGGTAGCTCTCGCGACTGTTCGGCGGACCGATACACACCGCCTCGTCGGCGAAGCGCACGTGCAGGGAGTCGCGGTCGGCGGTCGAATAGACCGCAACGGTTTTGATCCCAAACTGCTTGCAGACGCGGACGACGCGGAGGGCAATCTCCCCCCTGTTCGCGATGAGGACTTTCTTGAACACCCTGGGCTCCGGTTGGCGGATGGAGGAGCTTATGACTTTTCGACAAGAAAGAGCGTCTGGTCGTATTCGACCGGCTGGCCGTTCTCCGCAAGGATCTTGACGATCTTGCCGGCCACATCCGCTTCAATCTCGTTCATGAGCTTCATGGCTTCGATGATGCACAGAGCGGTGCCGGGTTGGATGGAGGATCCCACCTGGACAAAGGGGACGGCATCGGGCGACGGCGCCCGATAGAAGGTTCCGACAATAGGCGATTTGATCTCATGGTACCCTGCTCCTTCCGGTGAGGGAGGGGTAGCGGAGGGGAAAGCGACGGAAGGAGGCGTCACCGGCACCCCCTGCACCGCAACGGGGTTCACACCGAAGGGGGGATACCACGAGGGAACCTCAGGGGCAGTCGCGGCGTGCCTGGCAAGCCGGATCCTCTTTCCCTCTTCCTCAATCTCGATCTCGTCAACTTCGCTTTCCGAGAGCAGTTTCATCAGTCTCTTCACGTAATTCAGATCCATGCAGTCTCCACGTTGGTCAGACACACACGAGAGCACACCCGGACGTCCTGCCCCACGTCACCCCTTGACACGTTCGATATACCCCCCGGATCGCGTATCGATCTTGACAACATCCCCTTCGTTGATGAAGAGGGGGACATTTACGGTCGCCCCTGTCTCCACATGGGCCGGCTTGGTCCCCGGATTCGCACTGTCCCCTTTGACCCCGGGGACGGTCTCCGTGACGCGAAGTTCCACGGTGATGGGAAGTTCAATGCCGGTGATCTCGGCCCCGTTGAAGAGGATGTCGACCGATTCGCCGTCCTTAAGGAACTTTGCTCCCTCACCAACTTCCGATTCCTGCACGCTCATCTGCTCGTAGTTTTCCTTGTCCATGAAGACGCAGCCGCTTCCGTCGCGGAAGAGGAATTGGAATTCCTTCCGTTCGATCCGGATCGTTTCGATGGCTTCACCGGCCCGGAAGCGGTTTTCTATGACCTTGCCGCTTTTGACGTTCTTCAGCTTCGTTCTCACAAATGCACGCCAGTTGCCGGGATTCACATGCTGGAACTCGATGATCTGCCACAACTCGTTGTTGTACTTGATGACCAGGCCGGGCCGGAAATCGGATGTCGAAGGCATAACTCGTTGAATTTATTGGCGTAACAGTAAAGAAAGGCAATAATTATACACAATCCCCTGCACATTGTCAAGGAATGCCGGGTGCGGCGCGGGATCCGCCCCTTCAAGGTTGAATTGCCCGCATTTTTTCCCTATGATGATATCATGAGACTCTTTTCCTCTCTCCTGCTCCTCTTTTCCTTCATGGGTCTGATGGCGTCCTGCTCCCTCCCGGGAACGGGCGGCAGCCTCCATCACGAGACGTTTGTCCGTTGTTATGCCGATCTGATTGAGGCAGGACAGACGGCCAAACGTGAAGGGTGGGACCGGAACCGGCTGCGGAGAACCGCCGACTCCCTTTTTGCAAAAGAAGGGTGCACGCGCGCGGTATTTTTCCGGACGGTGATCCTCACGAATGGCGACCCGATGGAGTGGCGTAAGGTAAGCGATGACGTGACGCATCTCGTCGAGGAGCGGGAAAGGGGGGGAGCGCCGGGGGGATAACTATTCCAATTCCGTATCGGGGTGTGCTTTCTTCAGCGTGAAGGAGAAGGTGGTCCCGACCGACCGCGCGCTCTCCACCCAGATGTGCCCCCCGTGCGCCTTCACGATCTCCCGGCAAATCCACAGACCCAGCCCGGAACCCTTGATTTCCTTCGCCTCCGGCGTGTCGACCCGCGAGAACTTCTGGAAGAGTCGGGGCAACTGGTCCTGCGGAATCCCCATCCCCTGGTCGGTGATGGTCACCAGCATGTACTCCCCCGAGTGGTTTGCCGCGCGCACTTCGATTTTTCCCCCCGCAGGGGAATACTTCACGGCATTCGAAAGCAGGTTCTGCAGTACCTGACGCAGCTTCGTCTGGTCGCCCCGGACATAGGCAACACGGGGATCGATCTCGTAGGAGATCTCGTGGCGCTTGGAGGGGTTGACGCCCGCCATGGCATCCTTGACCACCCGTTCAAGGTTCACCATGTTAAAGAAGTAGTTCTGCTGTCCCGCTTCCATCCTCGTGATGGAGAGGGTATCCTCCGCGAGATTGATCAGTTTGTTGGCTTGATCGACGATCACCTGGAGATATTCGGCAAGGCGTTTTTGGTCCACTGTATCCGGACGCCTGAGAAGGGCCTTCGCGGCCAGCACCACGCTCGCCAGGGGCGAACGGAAGTCGTGTGAGACGATCCCCAGGAAGTCCGATTTCATGCGGTCGAGTTCCTTGAGCTTCTCGTTCGACTTCTTCAGTTGTTCATACAATTGGGCGTTCTTGATGGCACTCCCCAGCTGATCGCACAGGGTCCCGAGGACGACCGTATCCGTCTCATCGAACGCGCTGACCCTCTTGTCCTCGATATTGAGAACCCCCACAATTTCATGTTCCACCCGGATCGGAATGGCAAGTTCCGATTTCGTCTCGTCATAGACGTGTGCCAAGTACCTGGGATCTTTGGAGACGTCGTCCACCAGCACCCGTTCGTCGTGCGTGATCGCCCAACCGACAATCCCCTCGCTGCTTTTTTGCTTATACCCCACGGGAAGAAAATCGGGGTACATGCCGGCGTGGGCAACGACCGACGCCTCCCCGTTCTCCATGTCGGAAAAAAAGATGCTCACGTCGAAATAGTTGAACGCCTTCCGGATGCTGTCCACCGCTGCAGAGAGGAGGTGGTCCAGTTCAAGCGTGGAAGTGAGGTCCTGGGCAAGTTCGTTGACCAGCTCGATTTGTGCGATGCGGCGCTTGGCGTCATCAAACACAGAGGCGTTCTGCAGAGCGATGGCCACAACCGTTGCAAGAAGCTGCGCGAGGACAAGCTCCTGTTCCTTATAGGCATCGGGCTCGGCGGAGCCAAGGCCCAGCGCACCGATGGTTTCATCGCCGCTTCGAAGCGGCACGATGAGGAGCGAGTGCATGCCGGCAGTTTTCAAGGCGGTCAGGAGCGGGTCGTCCGCTGAAAGCGGATCACCGCCGGCGCAGGGATCGAGGGAAAGAGGTGACTGATTTCCGATGACCGAGCCCGCAATCCCCTCCGCCGCAGGGATTCGTTTTCCTTCGAGTGGATTCTCCCCCATTCGGCCCGACACGATCGTCGCGGTGTACGATTCATGCGGCCGGTCCGTAAAACACGCGAAACAGACGTCGTGCGGGACGATCCAGCGGACCTCATCGCTGAGAACCCGCATGATCTCCTCGCGGGTTCTGACAGTGTCAATCCGGAGGGCGACCTCATGCAGGGTACTGACACGACCGGTAAAACTGTCGGCAGTATTCGGCAATTCTCCGCCCGGTCGGGAATCCTCCGGCCCGCTCCCTCCGATGTCAGCGCGCTCGTTCATCGCACGCCTTTACACGACTTCGCCTATGCAACACGGCACTTCCTTTTTTCTCTTGAGGAACGCAAGGACTCCATCCGCCTGCACCTCCGGGACTATCGCGATGAGCCCGATGCCGAGGTTGCACGTCCTCCGCATATCTTCTTCGGGAACATCGCCAGCCTGCTGGATCAGCGTGAAGATCGGCGGCCTTTCCCAGCTCTCCCAGTCGATACGCAGACTCCTCCCCTTCGGCATGATCCGCATAGTGTTGCCGACAATCCCTCCTCCCGTGATGTGGGAAAGTCCGCGGACATCGAAGCGCTGCAGTAACGGCTGGATCGCGCTCAAATAAGAACGATGGACGGCAAGGAGCGCGTCTCCCACCGTACACCCGAGTTCTTCAAGGTGCTGCGTTGTCGCATAGCGCGGAAACAAAGCCGCACGCGCAAGGGAATAGCCGTTGGTGTGAAGACCGGTCGATGGGAGCCCGATCAACACGTCCCCTTTCTTGATCCTTCGGCCATCGACAATACGACTCTTCTCGACAACGCCGACAATCATCCCCGCGAGATCATACTCCCCTTCGCCATAGAGCCCCGGCATCTCTGCGGTCTCCCCACCGATCAGGGCGCATCCGTTCTCCCGGCACGCCTTTGCGAATCCTTCGATCACCTGGGCCGCGGTCCCTGCGTCCAGTTTGCCGGCCGCATAGTAATCGAGGAAGTAGAGGGGCTTTGCGCCGCACGCGAGGATGTCGTTCACACAATGGTTGACCAGATCCTGCCCGACGGTGTCATACCGGCGCATCGTTTGGGCTACCATGAGTTTCGTCCCTACGCCATCGACGCTGGAGACGAGGACTGGGGAGCGGAAGCTCTTGAACCGGGCGTCGTAAAAAGCGCCAAATGCACCAATATCGCCGAGAACGCCCGGTTTGTACGTGGATCGCACAGCCTTTCGGATCCTGTTGACGAACCGGTCGCCTTCTTCAATGCTGACGCCGGCCTTCTCGTAGGTGAGTGCCAATCGTGACCTTCGCATGGAGGGGGGTGACTCGCGGAGGTGAAAGTATTGAGAATTGGAACGAAATGCAAGCGAAACTCCCTATTCGCATTTTTTTTTAGATTTCATCCCCCGTACGTTGCTAATCACCTGCCACCTTAGTATCTTTGGCACAAATGGTAGAAGACAGTGCACATGAACCGGGTACGATTCAAAGAGGGTGGACGATCGCTTTCCGTCGGTAAGATTCTTTGCCTCGGACGGAATTATCCGGAACATGCGAGGGAAATGGAGGCAGAGGCACCGACGATACCCGTCGTATTCCTCAAGCCGTCGACGGCACTTCTCGAACCCGGCGGAAAGATTGTGATCCCCTCTTTTTGCCGCCAACCCCACCACGAAGTGGAGATGGTGGTTGTCGTTGGAAAGACGGGGAAGGACATTCGTCCCGACGATGCAATGGACCACGTGGAAGGGTACGCGCTGGGTCTTGACATGACACTCCGCGATGTGCAGATGGAAGCGAAAAAGAAAGGCCTCCCGTGGAGCGTGGCGAAGGGATTCGACACCTCTGCGCCGCTCTCCGAAGCCGTCCCCCGCAATGCCGTGCGAAACCCCCACGCGTTGGACATCAGTCTCCGCGTCAACGGCGCACTGCGGCAGAATTCGAACACGCGGAACATGATCTTTGGGATTCCCGAAATCATAGCGTATCTTTCATCAATCTTCACGCTCGAAGCTGGTGATCTTCTCTTCACCGGAACTCCGGAAGGAGTCGGACCGGTCCACCACGGCGACACCCTCGAAGCATCGTTGGAATCTGTCGGCACGCTCACAGTCAGAGTCGAATGAGTCTCTATGGCCAGGATCATCGCAGTTGCCCTTCCGAAAGGCGGAGTCGGTAAAACCACGACTGCCGTCAACCTTGCCGCAAGTCTCGCCGTCGCTGAGAAGCGGACACTGTTGATCGACATGGATACGTTCGGCGCCTCCGGACTGTCTCTCGGCTTTACGGAAGGGACAATCCGCGCAGGGCTGTATGAGGTCTTCAACTTCGTGACGGGAATCCAGAACGCAATACACAAGACAGAGCTGAGGTATCTCGACTTCATCCCTTCCAATGTCCAGACGATGCAGATGGAGGACAGGATGATGCGCGTCGCCGACAACAGGGCCATTCTCCGGAACGCGCTGCGTGGCATTGCCTCCCAGTACGATTACGTCATCCTCGACTGCCCGCCGTTCCTCCGCGGCCTGTCGGCGAACGCACTCGCAGCTTCCGATTCCGTCCTCCTCCCCGTGAAGTCGGGTCACTTCGCCCTCGATGCCGTCGACCGCCTCTTCAAGTACCTCGCCTGGGTGAAAGAGGCCACCAACAAAACGATCGAGATCGAAGGGATCCTCATCACGATGCACGAGCCCAATACGCGGGTCACCGACATCACGCTCCGCGAGTTGACAGGCAAATACGGGAAGCATATGTTCGAGACGTTCATCCCCCGGAACACCGTGCTCAGCGAAGCCAGCTTTTACGGGAAACCCGCCGTCCTCTACAACATCAATTCCCGGGGCGCCTCCGCCTATCTCCAGCTCGCGCGGGAGATCATTGCCAACAATACTCTTCCCGCTGCTTCATCGCTCGGACCCACCGTGATGCAACTGGGCCAACGGGTGTAGCCGAGCGATGCGTCTCGCAGTCCCCGTCAGTGCCTCTCTCCTCCTTCTCGTTCTTCTTCCGTGGACAACCCCGTCGACGTTGCCGCAGCGCGGTCCTTCGCCGAACTCCGTGCCGCCGGGCTCTTCGGCATTTCCCCCTGATGTGTTCGACCCGCTGGAGACCGATTTCGGGGACTATTCCTGGCCAACGGAAGCGGGACACGTCATCACATCCAGCTTTGCCGAATTTCGAGACACCCACTTCCATGCGGGGATCGACATCAGCAGCGGAGACATTGCAGGGTACCGTGTCTTCGCTTCCCGCGACGGGTATGTCGCCAGGATAACGATCTCCCCCGTCGGCTACGGCAAAATGCTGGAGATTCGCCATCCCGACGGCTATACGACCGTCTATGCCCACCTGCGGGGGTTTGCACCCTCGATCGACTCGGCAGCCTTTCAGGAACAGATTCGGCGGGAATGTTACCCCATTGACATGGAGTGTCCCCCCGGAGAATTCCCCGTGCGAAAGGGGGAGGTGATCGCCTTCACCGGCAAGACCGGCACACATTCCCCCCATCTCCATTTTGAGATCCGTGATACGCGAATGAATCCGGTCAACCCCTTCCTGTGTCCCCCTCTCCGGGTCCATGATACGATCGCCCCCACCGTCACGAAGATTGCCGTCTCTCCCGCAGGTCCCGCCTCCACCGTCGATGGGACCCACGCGACGCGAGTCTATTCCGTCCGCTCCGCCGGGAAGAATCGCTATCGGGTCAACGCCCCCATCGTTGTCGGGGGGACCGCCGCATTCGCCGTCCAGGCACGCGATCGCATGCCGGGGAGCCGGTTTCGCAATGGCGTGTATGCCTACACGCTCACACTCGATGGAAAGGTCGTCTTCAGGATCCATCTTGACAGAACTCCTTTTCGCGAGGCGCATGAGATCGGATTGTACTACGACCGGCAGCTTCTCGCCGAAGGGCGCGGGCGATTCGAGAAACTCTCCGTCGACAGCCCCAACGATCTCCCCTTCTATGAGACGTATGCAATTCCATCGGGGGTCCTCTGCGATGCAGCATGGGGAGAGGGCAGTCACGCCTTCGTCATCCGATGTGAGGACTTTGACGGAAACAGTGCGGAAGTCGGGGGAACACTCATCCTCGGCCATGCGCCGGCATTCAGCGCGGAGAGGAGGGAACAGGAAGTCGTCATCCACCTCTTCGAGCCCTTCGCGACGAAGCGGATCGATTGCTATGCCCGGCGGATTTCCTCCGGTGGAACGACACGGACCTGGCATGCACCCCCCGCCGCGACCACGGAATCGGTCGCCTTCCCTCTTGCCCGGGACGAAGTGGCGAGGATCGAGACAGAAGATCGTTGGGGAATTCGCTCCGACCCTGTGGTTGTGCTGCCCGACTCCCTCCCACGGCAGGAAAATGGTCCGGTCCCTCCGCTCCTTGTCGACACGGAACGTGAATCGGACAGCGGCGTCGTGACTGTCGTGATCGCCACCGAAGGTGTGTTCACTTCCTCCCCTGTTGCGACCGTGAGGGAAGGGGGAAGAGAATACGCCATCGTGACGACGCCGCGAACCGAGAGCAAGTATGAAGGACGGTTCCGCCCGGAGGTGAGCGTGGCGGGAACGCGCAGCATTGTTGTCCACGCCGCCGTGAACGGAAAACAGGTTCAGGCAGAGACAGGGATCGACCTCTACCCCATACCTGCAGGCGCACAGGGGACGTTGGCCATCGACGGAGGAAACCTCATAGTCACCTACGATTCCCTCTCGGTCCTCTCTCCTGTGCTGATGAGCGTGGAGAAGTCGGACGGCCCCGACGGAACGGTGTACACACTCGGCCCGGAACTTACCCTCCTTCGCCGGGGATTCAGAGTCGCCGTCCGGGATACCACGCGGCAGTCCCATCGAGCGCTCTTCTCTCGGGAAGGATCACGATGGCGCATCCTTGGTGATCTTGCAGCCGATCCGTTCAGCGGAAAGCTTACCCGCACGTTGGGGGATCTCGCGGTCATGTCGGACAGCATCCCTCCGGTCGTCAGCCGGCTCTCGATAGGAGGCCTTGCGCACAGAAAGCCGGTCATCGGGTTCCGGTTCAGCGACAATCTTGCCGGCGTTGAATATGAGCAGCTAAAGGTGTACATTGACAATCACGTAGTCATTCCGGAAATCGACGGCGAACGCCACAGGGCCTCCTATCAGGCCCCTGACCCCCTCGAACGCGGTCCCCACACGCTGACAATTCACCTGATGGACAGGATGGGGAATCTGACTACGGTGGAGCGGCGGTTCGTCCTTCGGTGACCTTCTTGTCGCCCGACGCAGCACCCCGTTTTTCCGATATCTCCCATCACGCAAATCATGCCCAACGAACCGCATCAGACACAGCCGTCGAAAGTCTATTCCCCGCGCGAGGTTGAACGGAAATGGTATGCCCGCTGGGAGAGCGCCGGATTCTTCCACGCTTCCGTCCAACCGTCCCGGAATCCGTACACCATCGTCATCCCGCCTCCGAATGTCACAGGCGTCCTGCACATGGGTCATATCCTCAACACGGCCCTGCAGGACACTCTGATCCGGTACAAGCGGATGACCGGGTTCGAGGCCTGCTGGATTCCCGGAACGGATCACGCAGGAATCGCCACACAGCATGTCGTGGAACGTTCGCTGGCCAAAGAAGGAAAGACCCGCCACGATCTCGGGCGGGAGAAATTCGTCGAACGTGTATGGGAATGGAGAAGGCAATACGGCGGCGTCATCGTGCAGCAACTCCGGACCCTGGGCGCGTCCTGCGACTGGGAAAGAGAGAGGTTCACGATGGACGAAACCCTCTCTGCCGCTGTGCGGGAGGCGTTCGTCCGTCTTTACGAGGAGGGGTTGATCTATCGCGGGAAGTACATCGTGAACTGGTGTCCCAAGGATCACACCGCCATCAGTGATGATGAGGTCAACCACACCGAACAACAAGGGAAGCTCTATTATATCAGGTATCCGCTGGCGGGAAAAGGAGGAGATTTCCTCACGGTCGCAACGACGCGTCCCGAGACGATGCTCGGCGACGCTGCAGTCGCAGTTCATCCGAAAGATGCGCGGTATGCGCACCTCGTCGGCAAGAAGGCGGTGTTGCCCCTGACGGGGCGGGAAATCCCCATCATCGCTGACGATTTCGTCGACCCCGCCTTCGGGACCGGCATGGTCAAAGTGACCCCTTCCCACGATCCAAACGATTACTGGATCGGCCAGCGCCATGCCCTTCCACAAATCACCATTTTCGACACCTCGGCAAGAATCAGCGAGAATGCACCGGAGCGTTATCGGGGGATGGATCGCTATGATGCCAGGAAGGCAGTCCTTGCCGATCTTGAGGCGGAAGGATTACTTGAGAAGACGGCAGACTACACGAATACCATCGGCAGGTGCTATCGCTGCGACACGGTCATCGAGCCGTATCTTTCCGACCAGTGGTTTGTCCGGATGGCTCCCCTCGCGGCTCCGGCCCTGGAGGCGGTGAACAACGGAACGATCAGGTTTTATCCCGACCGATGGACGCGCGTGTACGAACACTGGATGACGGGCATACGCGATTGGTGTATCTCGCGCCAGCTCTGGTGGGGACACCGCATTCCGGTCTGGTATTGTACCACGTCGGGATCAGAGCGGTGCAAAGAGCCCATTGTTGCCCGATCGACGCCCTTGCAGTGTCCGCAGTGCGGAGGAACATCGCTGCGGCAGGATGACGACGTTCTCGACACCTGGTTCTCTTCCTGGCTCTGGCCTTTTTCGGTTCATGATTGGCCAATGCAGGAAGAAAGGGGAACCGCGGCGGATCTCGGTTACTTTTACCCGACCGATACGCTGGTAACGGCGCCTGACATCATTTTCTTCTGGGTGGCCCGCATGATCATGGCGGGGCTGAAATTCGGACCGACGTTCACCGGCAGCAACGATCCCGTCCGCAACATACCCTTCAAGGATGTGTATTTCACCAGTCTGGTACGGGACGAGAAGGGCCGGAAGATGTCAAAGTCACTCGGGAACTCTCCCGAGCCGATCGAGCTCATCGACGAGTACGGCGCAGATGCCGTTCGCTTCACCATTCTCTACCTCGCCCCCCTCGGGCAGGACATTCTGTATGCCAGGGAGAAGAACGAGATCGGAAGAAATTTCGCAAACAAGATCTGGAACGCCGGCCGCTTCCTCCTCGCGAACCGGGATCAGACAGGGGAAGCGCCAAAAATCTCGGCGTTCAACACCGACCATTGTGATCTGGCAGACAGATGGATCCTCTCCCGGTTGAACACGACTCTTGCCGGGGTGCGAGAGGCCATCGCGGAATATGAGATCAGCAGGATGACAAAAGATTTGTACGACTTCCTGTGGCACGATTTCTGCGATTGGTATCTTGAGATGATCAAGTCGCGTTTGTACGGGGACGAACCGCTTCCTGTGAAGCAGGCGGTCGTCTCCCGTGCATTGGATGTCTTCGACGCCGCTCTCCGCCTCCTCCATCCGGTCATGCCGTTCATCACCGAGGAGCTCTGGCAGACGATCAGGACGCGCGACGCGTCTGCAACGATCATGCGGGAACAGATCCCAACGCCCGATCCCTCCATGGCCGACCGGAACGTCGAGCGGCACATGGCGTTCGTCCAGAACGTGATCGAGGCGGTCCGCCAGATCCGGAGCGAGATGTCGATTCCCCCCTCCCGGGAGATCTCCGTCATCATGCGGGTCAGCGTGGCACACCCCGAGCCGGAAGTTCGCAAGTTTGAGGGTTACTTCAAGCGGCTCGCGCGCGTGACGTCGTTGTCATTCATCAGCGGCAAGGGAAGACCCGGAGTCGCCGCCGGCGCCGTGGTTGGCGGAGAGGAGTTCTTCGTGCCGTTGACCGGTCTCATCGACGTGGATGTCGAGAAAAAACGGCTTCAGAAAGAGATCGACAGGATCACCGGGGTCTTGAGCGGGATCCGGTCGAAGCTCGGCAATCCGGCGTTCACGGAGAAGGCACCGGAGGAGATCGTCGCCCGCGAGCGGGAGAAGCAGGCATCCTTCGAAACGAATCTCGAGAAGCTCTCACGGAATCTTGCCGAGCTCTCCGGGATCGGCACGTCGACGGGGCACACATCCTAACGGGGACATTGTCGCCATGAAGAGTATTTCCGTTCCAGTTTTTCCTATCCTTTTCCTTACACCGGCCGTGTGTTGGGACAACGCCGCATGCCGGACGACTCCTTGCGGATGCCGGGCTCTTCCATGACCTATTCGACGGTAACACCCGAGGTTCTCACAGAGCTGCGTGCGATCGTTGGGCCTGAGTACGTCCTGAACGATGCGGAGTCACTTGCCCTGTTCGGCCGGGACGAGACGGAGGATCTTTCGTTTCCGCCTGAAGTCGTTGTCAAGCCGGCCGATGCGCTTCAGATCGCCGCTCTTCTCCGCCTTGCCAGCGCAAAGAGGATTCCCGTCACTCCCCGGGGGGGCGGCACGGGTCTCTCCGGAGGAGCTCTCCCCGTGTACCGCGGCATCTCTCTTTCACTGGAGCGGCTCAATCGGATTCTGGAAATTGACGTGAAGAATCTCCAGGCCGTCATGGAGCCCGGAGTCACCACGCAGAAACTCCAGGAAGAAGTTGAAGCAAAGGGACTGTTTTATCCCCCCGATCCTTCATCGCGCGGAACCTGCCAGATGGGGGGAAACCTGGCCGAGTGTGCGGGTGGTCCGCGCGCGGTCAAGTACGGCGTCACCAAGGACTATGTCCTCGGGTTGGAAGCGGTGATCCCCACGGGCGAGATCATTGTCGCGGGGGCCCGGGTTCTGAAAAACGTGACGGGCTACAATCTCACGCAGCTCCTTATCGGCAGCGAGGGAACGCTGGCTGTCATTACAAAGATCACGGTTCGCCTGATTCCGCTCCCCAGGCTCCGCAAAGTCGTGCTCGTTGCCTTCGACACTCTGGAGAATGCAGTCTCCGCCGTCGCGGAGATCTTCCAGCAGGGGCTGACCCCCTCGGCGATGGAATTCATGGAGAAGGCGGCTGTCCGGGCGGCGGAAGAGCGCCAGGGGAAGACATTTCCAAACAACACAGCCGAAGCGCAGCTCCTGATTGAGGTGGACGGGAACCACGAAGGGAGTTTGGACGAAGATATCCAGACGATTGCGGGAGTCGTGGAGAAGTACGGCGCGGTTGACATCCTTCTGGCCGACGACAGACAGAAGGTGGAGGACGTGTGGGCCTTACGCCGCGGCATCGGCGAAGCGGTGAAATCCATCTCCGCATACAAAGAAGAAGACACCGTGGTTCCCCGTGCGTGTCTCCCCCAGCTTGTCCGGGGCGTCAAAGAAATCTGCGCCCGGCACGGACTGACCTCCATTTGCTATGGCCATGCGGGGGACGGCAACGTCCATGTGAATATCCTCAAGAACGCGCTTGGTGATGCGGCCTGGGAGGAGAATTCCGCAATCGCGATCCGCGACATCTTCCGGCTCACGGTCTCCCTCGGGGGCACGATTTCCGGGGAACATGGGATCGGCTATTCACAGAGGCCATATCTCGGCATCGCCCTCACCGATGCGGAACTGGATCTCATGCGGAGAGTGAAGGCGGCATTTGACCCTTCCACGATCCTGAATCCCGGCAAGATCTTCCCGTAATACGGCGGAGGTCTTGGAATTCTGCCGGATTGCGTTATATTATGGCTCGTTGCACAACGCGCAAAGATGCTCCCCTTATCGTCATCGGCATGAAGAAAGAGACCGTCGACCGAATCCTTGCGGAGGCACTGGCGGAGCGATTCAGGAATCAGGTCCCCCCGCCGACAACCACGCCGGCTCCTGCGCTCGCCCCCTTTATCGATCACACGCTCTTGAGACCTGACGCGACGATCGAAGAAATCCGGACGCTTTGTCATGAGGCCCTGCAGGAGCAGTTTGCCGCCGTGTGCGTGAATCCGGGCTACGTCCCCCTCTGCGCCGGCATCCTCCGCGGCAGCAAAGTGAAGGTCTGCACCGTGATCGGATTCCCGCTCGGTGCCACATCCACGGCGTCGAAGGCGTTTGAAGCCGCACAGGCCATCCGTGACGGAGCACAGGAGGTTGACATGGTGATCAACGTCGGCATGTTGAAATCGGGGAACGACACGGAGGTGGAAGCCGATATCCGCGCGGTCACGGATGCCGCCCGACCGCGTCAGGTGCTGACAAAGGTGATCATTGAAACCGCGCTTCTCACGGACGAAGAGAAGGTGCGCGCGTGCACGCTCGCAAAGAGCGCCGGGGCCGGGTTCGTCAAGACATCGACCGGATTCAGCAAGGGAGGAGCGCGAACAGAAGACGTCGCACTGATGCGTCGCGTCGTGGGAAGTGCGATGGGAGTCAAGGCGGCGGGAGGGATACGGACGCGCGAAGATGCCCTTGCCATGATCGCCAGCGGCGCCAACCGGATCGGAGCCAGCGCCAGCATCACCATTGTCACCACCCCGCCAGCAGCCACCCTGAAAGGTTAAACGGTGAGGTCATTTTCATTTCTCATGCTGGCCGCCCCTCTCGTCCTGGCTCTCCCGGGGTGCGGCTCGTCCGGCGAAAGCGTCGATAACCAACGCGAAGCCCCGCCACAGGAGCAACTCCCACCCCCCAAAGAAGAGCCGGCAAAAAATCTGGGGTTTGAGACCCGCATCGACACCGTCACCGCTGTGCATGGCAACGAGCACAAGGGCCCGCAGGTGCAGGGGCACGACGTCCAGATTCGTTTTACGGTACAGATCGGCGCGTTCAAAGATCCGCACAACGCCACTGCCGTCCAGACCGAGGCACGAAAGCGTTTTCGCCTCCCCGTCCTGAACGACTACCTCTCCGGCGCCGGGTTGTATCAGATCAGGATCGGCTTCTTCGAGTCGAGGGCCGGCGCCCACGCGTTCCGCCAACAAATGATCCAGGAGTATCCCGATGATTACAAGGATGCCTGGGTCGTCCAGCTCAAGAGGTGACGCATGAAAGGAGTGATCGTCTTCATTGCCGTTCTGGTTCTTGCAGGGTGCGGCGGTTCCACGAACGCAACGAAGGAAAGCCCCGGGAGGACCGTTCCCAGGGATGAAGATCTTCAGACATACGAGAAGGAGTTCAGGCCTTCAGACCACGAACCGGATGTGCGGGAAGGAGGGGAGGCAAATGTACTTCCCCCGCTGCCAGGGAAGATCGGCCCCAGGACGGATTCAGCCGTCGCCTCTGACGAGGAGCTGGTACCCGGATTCCGCGTCCAGATCTTTGCAACCGCGGATATTGATGCCGCCCAACAGAGAAAAGCGGAGGCGGAGAATCTGTTCCCGGACGAGGTATTCTACATGCAGTACGACCCTCCCGTCTACAAAATACGGGGAGGAAATTTCAAACAACGATATGAAGCCGACCGGTTCGCCCGGCTGGCGATTGACAGAGGCTATCCGGAATCGTGGGTCGTCCCCGAACACGTGGTGAAGTCGCCCCCCGCTCCCTCGCTTCGCTGATTCCGCGGGAATTCATCCCTCACCGCAGATGGAGGGTCACACCTTCCACCCCCCAGCGGGCTCTGACACGTATCGTATCGGGATACACGGCAAATCGCTCTGCAGGTGCAAACGGAAACGGCATGCCGTAGGAGTATGTCCCGGAGCTGTCGCTGTCGCGAAATCCGCTCACCACGTATTTCCCTTCCACGAGTTGTGGAAACGCAAACGGACCCGGTTCGGGGAGCATCACGGTGCTGCTCCGCCTTGGCGTCAAATCGATGCTGGAAGCACTCACGAACACGCGTCCTTTCCCCACACCGGGTTTTTCTTCCACAACCTGCCCCGCGATATTCCCCATCGTCCGGAGGTCAATCGTCTGAAAACGGACAACCCACGTCGAATCATGGTATCCTCTGCCGAAGAAGCTCCTGACGGAATCCATGGCCACCTTCACGCTGTACCACGCCTTTCCCTTCAAAGCAGCGCGCGGAACGAGTGCGATGGAGGCCTGGCCGGTCCATCTCTGATCGCAATCGACCCGATGCTTCATGCTGTCGAGGAGGACAGCCGCTTGCATCAGGGGCGGATGCATCACGGGATCCGAGAACAAGATTTCCAGTGAGTGGTCGACCGCAACCCCGCGGGTGCTGTCGCGGGGGATATCGCGCAGACTGATCCGCGGGCGGACGGTATCGGCGGCGAGACTCCCGTTGAAGATCTCGCCCGGCGATGCGCTGTCGATCCGATTCCCCGCCTTGTCGGAGATCCCGCGGGCCCACACCCGGTATGTTGCCGGGCTGTCGAGAGGGGCTGTCAGCAGGAGAGTGACAACAGTGGATTGTATCCTCTCAAGGGAGGAGAGAAGGATCGGAATGCCGGCGTGCGTGACCGTATCCTGGATCGTAAATTCGGCATTGGTGAATGATGCAGAATCGATCGGCTCGCTCAACCGGACATTCAAGCGGTAACGATCATGGACGCGAGCCCCGGCGATAAAGGGACGCGTCGTGTCCTCCTTGGCCATGCGGAACCAAACGCTGTCCACGCGCGCGTGACTCGCGCTGAGGCCAATGTCTTCCTGTGCAACGCCGTACTGGTCAATCTGACGGTCATACAACAAATTGTGGTATTCATCGCGCACGGCAAGAAGCCGGTACAGACCATACGGGAGATGGGAGAGCTCGAACCCGCCCGCCGTTCCGCTTTGTGTGATGAAGTCGGGTTTTGCGTGGGATGGGTTCAGCGTGTCGGCGAGGATGCCATCAAGACGGTACGCAAACAACAACACTCCCTCCGCCTTTTCGTCGAAAATCTTCCCCCCGATAACACCGGCATCGAGGGAGTCGCCCGTCGAAAAGGCGAGAGTGAACGCTTTGGCCATCCGGTTTCCGGCGTTGACGTCGGCGACATCCGTTCCCACGTTCACGACGTAGGTCGTCCCCTTCCGAAGGTGCTCATTGAAGTGTACGGTCACTTCCTTTCCACTCCAGTCGTACTCCAGCGGTCCCACATCCGGCGAGATGAAGATTGATCCCTGGAGGGTCTCCCTCCGGACGTATTTGCTGAATTCGAACGTCAGTGACTGCGTGTCGACGTGCACAGCGTCCGTATCCGGTGCCGTCCGGATGACAACGGGGGGGGTACTGTCAACGGGGCCTCCGGGGGGATCGTACTGCCCTGCGCATCCTACAAGGAAGAGGGCGGCGAACGTGGCAAGAATCGTCGGGCGGAGAGTGACGGGAGGGTGGGGAACCATAGGGATCTGCCGTACGTTCATTTTTATGAAGAGGAGGCGAGTCATGTCGTGGCTTGCGCAGTGAGTGGAAGGGGTCTCCGGGAGTACGTGCCTGCGTCGGGTGTGTGGTGGATAGTGGCGTCGCAGGTGCCGATCCGGGAGGCCCCGTTTTTCTGCCGGGGCGCCATCAACCGTGCGCCGATGGGCGCGCCCGCCGGCGTCTGTACGCCCGTACATACCGGAGGTGATCTCCGTATGTTTTGGTGAACCAGTGTCCGCCCCGCCCATTGGCGACGAAGAAGAGAAATCCGTGCTCGGCGGGAAACAACGAAGCAAGTATTGAAGCGCGCCCGGGATTATTGACCGGCCCTGGAGGGAGGCCGGCGTATCGATACGAATTGTACGGGTTGTCGACTTGCAGGTCGGCATACCGGACTCTCCGCGGACCGTCAGGGAACATATACTGGATCGTCGGATCCGCTTCGAGCTTCATCCCTTTCCGAAGCCGGTTATGGTAGACCCCCGCAATCACCGGACGCTCTTCATCCAGTCTCGCCTCCCCTTCCACGATCGATGCAAACGTCAACGTCTGGTGCATTGTCCATCCCTTTTCCCGGGCTCTGGACCTCAACGAGTCATTGAAAAAGAGCATCAGGTTGCCCACCTGATGTCTGATAATCTCCTTTTCGTCCTGTCCCCACGAAAACTCGTACGTATCGGGAAAGAGATATCCTTCAAGAGTGGAGGCCTCGACTCCCAGGGAGCGGGTGAACGAAGAATCGAACGCCAACTGCGCATACCTGGCGGAATCGATCCCCATCGCTTGAGCAAAGATCCGCGCCTGGGCCCGCACGCGATACCCTTCAGGGATCGTCACAGCGATGAGGAGATTTCCTTTCCCCGACCGCAAAGCGAGATAGAGTTCGACGTTGGAAACACCGCTGGCAAAGAGGTACTTCCCCACTTGTATATGTCCGGCTCCCCCGAGCAGCCGGGCAGTCAGCATGAAACCCGGCCTGTTCCGTATGATTCCCTGCGCTTCGAGGGAGTCAACGATATGACTGAAGGATTCTCCCCGCGAGACGAGAAATGTTTTGCCCAGTCCTCCCTTCCAGACATTCCCTCCAAACAGGGCCCACCCGACAAGGGCGCAACAAACAACAACGGCCGCCGCCAGGAAAGGAATGAAGGAACGCTTCTTGATGCGCGGGGAAGTCATCGACGGTCAGAGGGAGAGACTCGGATCGGCCGCCAGGCTCATCGGGGATTGGAGATCGCGCTCCAACCTGAGCCCTCCCACATACGCGATCATCGCGCCATTATCCATGCAGAATTCAAGCGCCGGAGCGAAGATGCGCAATCCTCTCCTGGCTGCTTCGATCTCCATTGCACGGCGGAGGCCGGAATTTGCCGACACTCCCCCGGCGAGAGCGACATTTCGCACGCCGGTCCTCTCCACCGCCGTCATCGTCTTCCGGACGAGAACGTCGACGACGGCGGCCTGAAAGCTCGCACAGATGTCCGCCATCTTTTGTTCGTCCCACGTTCCTCGTGCACTCCCCCGCTCATCGAGCCCTGCGCGGCGGAGATAATAGAGAACGGCCGTCTTGATCCCGCTAAAACTGAAATCCAGCGATCCTTCCTCCAGAAAGGAGCGTGGAAATTTCACCGCTCCCGGGTCCCCCGTTGCAGCGAGGCGGTCGATGACCGGACCTCCCGGGTACCCGAGCCCGAGCATCTTCGCCACCTTGTCGAACGCCTCTCCGGCTGCATCGTCCCGTGTCTGCCCGAGAAGGATATGGCGATACGGTGCTTCCACCGAAACGAGCATTGTATGTCCGCCGGAAACGACAAGGGAAACAAAAGGACACTCCGGAGCCGGCGTCGAGAGAAAGTTGGAGTAGAGATGTCCCTCCATGTGATTCACGCCGGTAAAGGGTTTGCCCAGGCCATAGGCGAGCGCTTTGCCGAAATTCAGGCCGACGAGAAGGGCGCCCACCAATCCCGGACCGTAGGTCGCAGCAATGCCTTCGATTTCACGCTTCTCGCTCCCTGCACGACGGAGCGCTTCATCCACCACTTCCACGATCCGTCGCTGGTGAGCGCGCGAAGCAAGTTCCGGGACGACTCCCCCATAGGCGGCATGCACCCACTGCGAGGAAACGACGTTTGAAAGGACACGCCCCCCCTCCACGACCGCGGCAGACGTCTCATCGCACGATGTCTCGATCCCCAAGATCCTCATACTCTCCTTGAATCCTCCTGATTTTTCATGGTACGGATTGCACGCCTGAATTTCAAGAAAGGGTTGCGCAGAGTGAAGGTTTTTTGTATATTAAAGGCCTACACTTTTCATGATTGGATGGAAGCATGGCAAAGGTTTGCGACATTTGCGGAAAGAAGCCGGTCACCGGCAATAACATCAGCCACGCGCACAACCTTACACGACGGCGCTGGGAACCGAACCTCCAGGAGGTCCGGGCGACGGTCAACGGACAGACGAAGCATCTCACCGTGTGCACGAACTGCATCAAATCGAACAAGGTCGTCAAGGTAGCGTAGCTTGTCCATGCCCAGGAGCGGCGGGCAGGTGCTCCGCCGCACTGATCCATTGTCCCCCTCCCCAAGGGTTCATGCATGCCCAAGCTTGAAATCCAGCTCAATCTTCCAAACCAGCTCACCCTTCTCCGGATTCTTCTCACTCCGGTGTTTGTCGCCCTCTTGTTGTCCACTTCCCCCCTCTGTCTTCAGGCATCCCTCGTGGTTTTCATCATCGCCGCGCTGACGGATCTGTATGATGGATGGATCGCGCGAAAGATGGGATACACGACACGATGGGGAAAATTTCTTGATCCCTTGGCCGACAAGGTTCTCTCTTCCGCCGCGCTCCTGGCCTTCGTCTGGCTCGGGCTGGTGGGCGGGTGGATGGTGTGGATCGTCATCGTGCGGGACTTCGTCATTACCGGACTCCGGTCTTATGCGGAGTACCTGGACAAACCGATCGTGACAACGAGGGGAGCACAGGCGAAGACCTTCGGACAATTCGTCATCATCTATTACATTCTCTTTCTCTACGTCGGCCGAAGCGTGCCGCCGGTCTACGAGAAATTCGGCAGCACCATCGATACCCTCATGCACCCGCAGGTACTTTTCGGCATGATGCTGACCGTCATGCTCTCGACCGTGGGAACGGGCGTTGCCTACCTCTTTGACAATCGCAAGGTGATCGGCGAACTCTATGAACGACTCCGACCGGCCCGGGGATAGTCACCGCCATCCAGGGGTTCCTTTCCTGACTCTTCTTATCGCCACCGGCTTCTTCTCGGGCTACATCCCCTGGGCATCGGGGACATTCGGCACCATCGTCGGACTTCTCCTCTGTCTCATCCCGGGAGTCCATACCCCCGTCATTCTTCCACTCCTGATTGCTCTCGTCTTTCCCCTCGGCGTGTACGCGGCGGGGAAAGTGGCGGAAGCAGAAGGATACCGGCTTTCCCGCACCGGGGCCATGGCCAAGGCGATGTTCCAGCCGGGTGAACGGCTTCACCCCGACCCTTCCATCGTCGTCATCGATGAAATCATCGGCGTGTGGGTCACGATTCTCTGGCTTCCTTCAACGCCCGCAGTTTTCCTGCTTGCGTTTTTCTTCTTCCGACTGTACGACGTGCTGAAGCCGGAGCCGGCGCGGAGAGCCGAACGTCTTCCCGGGGGACTCGGGATCATGCTCGACGATGTGATTGCCGGCGTCTACGGGAACATCACGCTGAGGGTCATTCTTTTCCTCTACCCGCTCTTCCACGGAGCACTCTCGGCATGATGAACGCACACATCATCACGATTGGCGACGAGCTGTTGATCGGGCAGGTCATCAACACCAACCAGGCCACTATCGCCGATCGGTTGAACGAGATCGGCGTCGACGTCACGGAAATGACCACCGTCGGCGATGATACCGAAGCCATCCTGGCGGCGTTCACGCGCGCGTGGGAAAGCGCCGGCGCCGTCATTGTCACGGGGGGTCTGGGCCCGACGCACGACGACATCACGAAATCTGCCGTGTGCAGGTTTTTCCGTACCGATCTCATCCCCGATGCGAACGTGCGGAAGCAGGTTGCCCTCATACTCAATCAGCGCAACTTCCCGTGGACCGACGCGGCGGAGGCGCAGGCAATGGTTCCCCGTAATGCGACGGCATTTCCCAACCCTGTCGGTACGGCACCGGGGCTCCGCTTTGACGGGGAGAATCGATGGTTCTTTGTGCTTCCGGGTGTTCCGTTCGAGATGAAGGAGATGGTGGACGCCTGGATCGTCCCTTTCCTGCGCCAGCATGCGGGCGAGAACGTTATCAGGCACAGGACACTTCGGACGACCGGCATTGCGGAGAGCCTGCTGGCTCAACAGCTCGGCGATCTTGATCAGATCCTCCAGGGAGCGCGATTGGCATTTCTCCCCTCCACGATGGGACTTCGCCTCCGCATCACCGTTCATGCCCGCACGGCAGGGGAGGCCGACCGGATTGTGGCGGGAGTGGAGGAGCGGATTCGGGCGAAGGCATCCACCTACATCTATGGGACAGGGGAAGAAGAGCTCGAAGAGGTGGTGGGAAGGATGCTGACAGAGCGGAACATGACGCTTGCGGTGGCGGAATCATGCACAGGAGGATTCATCGCCCACCGTTTGACAAACGTCAGCGGTTCTTCGGCGTATTTCACGTATGGCGCGGTGACCTACAGCAACGAATCGAAGATGAACATCCTCGATGTTCCCTCCAGCGTCCTCGGCGCACACGGTGCGGTGAGCAGGGAGACTGCCGAGGCGATGGCGGCGGGCATCCGGAAAAAAGCAGGTACCGATATCGGTCTTGCAACGACGGGGATCGCCGGACCGACAGGTGGATCTCCCGAAAAGCCGGTCGGGCTCGTCTGGATCGCCTGTGCCGACGCGGCGGGGGTCGTCAGCGTGAAATTCATGTTCGGCGAGGGGCGGCTCCGTGTCAAGGAGAGGGCATCGCAATCGGCTCTCGACCTTGTCCGCCGCCGGCTGCTCGGCATCGAGTAGCACCCATGCCATCTCTTCGTCTCTTCATCGCCATTGAGACGCCCGCCACAGTGACGGGCCGCCTCCTCGAGGTGCGCAACGCGCTGGAGAGAGCGGGGGCCGACGTGAGATGGGAGCCCGCCGGGAAGTACCACTGCACGCTTCATTTTCTGGGAGACACCGGGGAAGGGGCGATGCGGCGGATCATTCCGGCCCTGGAAGGAGCACTCCACGGATGTTCCCCCGTTCGGATTGCGTATAAAGGGATCGGTTTCTTCCCCGCCGGGCTTGCCCCACGCATTGTTTGGGCGGGGATTCTGGATGAAGAGGGGCGTCTTGCATCGCTGCACGAGCGAATTGTCACAGCGCTCTCGTCCGGGGAATTGGCAATGGAAGCCGGACGCCCCCTCGTAAACCCCGCGGGGGATCCCCCCTTCCATCCCCATATGACACTCGGCCGCATCAAGAGTCCGAGGAACATCGGGCGGTTGACAACCATTGCGGAAACGTGTACCTTTGAGCACCCACCGGTGATCATTCGTGAGGTCGTCGTCGTACAAAGTGCGCTGAAATCCGGCGGGTCCGTGTACACCACTCTACGATCGATTCCCCTCATTGCCTGATGTCCCCGGGTTCTCTGTCCCAGAGAGGCGGAATCGCATCGTAAAACCCAGCTTTCACGTGTATTGATACCAACAAGGAGTCACGCATGCCCGACGAGAACGACGCAAAACACCAGGCATTGAAGATCGCCCTCGAGCAGATTGAAAAACAGCACGGCAAAGGGAGTGTCATGCGCCTGGGCGAGGGACCGATCCAGATTGTGGACATTATTTCCACCGGATCCATTTCTCTGGACGCGGCGCTCGGTATCGGCGGGATTCCCCGAGGACGCGTCATCGAGATTTTCGGCCCTGAATCCTCCGGCAAAACCACGCTGTGCCTTCATATCATCGCGGAGGCGCAGAAGACGGGAGGGATCGCGGCATTCATCGACGCCGAGCATGCATTCGATATGGGATACGCAAAGAAGCTGGGAGTGGACGTAAACAATCTCCTCCTGTCACAGCCCGAATTCGGCGAGCAGGCGCTGGAGATCGTCGAGACGCTCGTCCGCAGCGGCGCATTGGACGTCATCGTCATTGATTCCGTTGCCGCCCTTACCCCCCGGGCAGAGATCGAAGGAGAGATGGGCGACCCAAGCATGGGCGTGCAAGCGCGCTTGATGTCGCAGGCGCTCCGCAAACTGACATCGGCCATCAGCAAGTCGAAGACCTCCGTCATCTTCACGAACCAGCTTCGCATGAAGATCGGTGTCATGTTTGGCAATCCCGAAACCACCACGGGGGGAAACGCATTGAAATTCTACGCGTCGGTCCGTCTTGATGTCCGCCGGATCGAGGCGATCAAAGATGGAACAAGCATCGTCGGCAACCGCACCCGTGTCAAGGTTGTCAAGAACAAGGTGGCCCCTCCCTTCCGTGAGGCGCAGTTCGACATCCTCTACAACGAGGGGATATCCCGATTGGGCGATCTGATCGATACGGCCGTCGAGCACAACATTATTGTGAAGTCGGGATCCTGGTTCTCCTACAAGGAGGAACGAATCGGCCAGGGGCGGGACGCCGTCAAGAAGTACCTCCAGGAGAATGAGAAGGCGGCAAAAATGGTGGATGCGGAAACGCGGAAAAAGCTCGGCCTCGCGACGGCCAACCCGGCCGCAGTCCCGGGGAACGGACAGGGATCAAAGGAGAAATCCGACGCCCCGCAGCACTCCGCCCCTCCTGTCAAACACGCGGAACAGACCGCGTCGCCAAAACCCGAACCGGTCCGCAAGAAGTGACCGGCTGATCATCATCCCCCGCATGGCAGTTCCGTGCGGGGGATTCTGTTTTTCAGACCCGCCTGATGCAATGAAGATCACCAACATTGAGAGCCAGAAGAATCGCCCCGAACGGAGAAACATCTTTGCGGACGGCCAGTTTCTCATCGGCGTAGGGGCAGAGACACTGATCCGGTCCGGTCTGCGCAGAGGGGATGAGATCACCCCTCAGACGCTCTCCCTCCTCCAGCGGATGGAGGAAACGCTCGGAGCAAAAGCTGCCGCGCTCCGTTTTTTGACGATCCGCCCCCGGAGCGAACGGGAGGTTCGGGACAAACTCCGGGAAAAGGAATTCGGGCCTGAAGAGATCGAGACAACGATCAATGATCTCACGAAGTCCCGGCTCCTGGATGACGCCGAATTCGCACGCGCGTTTATCCGGAACGCGACGGCGATCAAGCCAACCGGGGCCATCCTTTTGAAGCGCAAACTCCTGCTTCTCGGGGTGAAGAAGGAAACGGTGGAACAGGCCTTGCAGGAGGAGCTGGCAGAGGCGGATCAGCACGGCGCTGCGGCAAAAGCGGCGACGGCGTTTCTGAAGCGGGCGCGGACATCGAGGAAACAGGAGAACCCATCGCGGCTGCGCGCACGACTCACGGCGTTTCTGCTTCGACGAGGGTACACGTGGGACATCGTCGAACACGCCGTGAAGAAGTCGATGCTCGGTGGAGGAGATGAGGATGGAGAAGCCGGCAAGGGTGGTATTTGATATCGAGACGCTTGCGTACCCGCTCGCGTCGTTCGATGCGCAGCAGCAGGAATACCTGCTAAGGTTTGCGCGGACGGAAGAAGAGCGAAACGACGCTCTTCTGAAGATGAACCTCAGTCCGTTCACCGCACGCGTCATTGCCGTTGCGATGCTCAACCCCGACACTCTTCAGGGGCGGGTCTTCTACGAACATCCCGGCGGACAGCGAACGGCGATCGACGACGGACTTGTGGAGCTTCTCCCCTGCGCCGAGGAGGAACTCCTCACCCGATTCTGGGATGCCGTTTCCCACTACCCCCGCATCATCACATTCAACGGCCGTGCTTTCGACGGCCCCTTCCTTATGCTCCGCTCCGCGATGCTCGGAGTGCCGTCAACGCGCAACCTCGTGCCGCACAGGTTCAGCGCGGCCGAACATTGCGACCTGCTGGAGCAGTTGACATTCTACGGCGCCACACGAAAGTTCACTCTCGACTTCTGCTGCAAGGCATTCGGTATCCGGAGCCCGAAGGCGGGGGGGATCACCGGACTCGATCTCGGCACGCTCGTCGGCGAGGGAAGATACCGCGAGGTGGCGGAATATTGCCTGGGGGATGTGCGGGCGACGGCGGAGTTGTTTCTCCTCTGGGAAGCGTTCCTCTCCTGGGAGAATGAAAGAAGCCGATCCGAAGACCGGCTTCTGCACATGCGACGGGGATCCCGCGCCTGATCACCCTCGGTCTCGCTGCACGGGGAGCCGCCGCCACTTTTTCGCTGCTTCGTGGTAGATCATCGCCGCTGCCCCGAGCTTCAGTATATCCCACCACGAGAAGATCAGAAAGCCCGAAGTGACCGCTGCGCCAAAATCCCGCACCGTCGTTGCATACAGTTGGAGCGTCCCAAAAATGAAGACCACGAGCAGTCCGGCCGCCATGGAGATCACGGACCACGCCAGCGTACGGTACCGGTCGATCAAAAGCCCCACCACCAGGGCCGCCAGAGGGAATGCGAGGAGATATCCTCCCGTTGGTCCCAGAAGGAGCGCTGCCCCCCAACTTCCCCCGGCGAAGACAGGAAGCCCTGCCACGCCTGCAAGGAGATAGGCGGCTTGACTGAAAGCACCGTTCCGCGCGCCGAGGAATGCTCCCGCGAGGAGCACGGCAAGGGTCTGCAGGGTGAAGGGGACGGGGACATGGGGAATTTCCAGCCGGGATCCCGCGGCAGTCGCAGCCGCAAAGAGGAGAACCCACCCTGCTTGTGCCGCGGCGGTGGAACCCGGGAGGGCCCGGGGCTGTGCCGCTGACAGATCCAGCATATTGCTCATTGATCACTCCTCCTTGAAAGAAACCGATGGAACCACCGTGCGGTCAGATCGACGACGTGATCGACGGCGGCATTATTCCCCTGGAATGGGTGGCCTGCTCCGAAGGCGTGGCCGACGCCTTCCAGAACGACATACTGTGTGCGAGTCTTGTCAGCCAGCGCATAGAGCGAATCCGGCTCCGATCTCTTCACGGCGACATCTTCGGCACCGTGCACAATGAGGAGAGGAATTCTGAGGTTCTCCACCGCCTTCTGCAGATCGTACTCAGCACGATGGTCTTCCAGATCCCGCAACACTTCTCTATCGTATCTCAGTGCGGTTTTCGTCCCTCTGATTGTCACCGGCAGGTACCCCTGCTCCTCCCACGCCCGCTTCTGATGCTCCGTGTATCGAAAGAACGTGCCAACCCCCGACCACGTTGCAACCCCCTTGATTCGCGGATCGCGACTCCCGCTCAGGATTGCAATCCCACCGCCCCTGGAATGACCGATGATGCCTATCCTATCAACATCCGCGACGCCGTTTCCTATCTCCCCTCCGGCAAGGGCATCGAGCATACCACAAACATCATCGAGTTCCTTGCCGACCGTATTGTGTGCGAATTTCTCCTTTTCCGTCAGCCGGACCGAGTTCTTTCCAACCCCATTGTGCGAAAAATTGAACACCAGCGAAGCGAACCCAAGCTTCGCGAGGCGGGATCCAAAATACGGGAATGGCCCCCAGTCCTTATGGGCAGTAAACCCGTGACACACGAGAAGCACGGGTAATCTTCCCGTTCCTTCCACGTACCGAAGATCCCCCCGCACGGGGTCTCCCGCTCTATTATGTACTTCGATGGGGAGTTCGCGCACCATCACGTGGAGGAATCGGAAGAGAATCAGAACAAGATTGCGAAAAATATGCAATCGTGGCCAAAAAGTCAAACTTCCCTCAGAATTGGCTTGCAGAAAACCTCCATATTTGTTATCTTTCTGAGCTTAAATTCCAAGGGGTCCGATGGGGAACCTGAAGGTTTTTTCCGGCCGCTCAAACCAGCCGCTCGCCAAGAGAATTGCCAAAGAGCTCGGTCAACCGCTGGGGCATTGCGACATTAAAACGTTCAGCGACGGTGAGATCTGGGTCAAGTTCAGCGATAACGTCCGTGGTTGTGATGTCTACCTGATCCAATCCACGAACCCGCCCGCGGAAAACCTGCTTGAGCTGCTGATCATGATGGATGCCGCCCGGCGTGCATCAGCACGCAAGGTCAATGCCGTCATCCCGTATTTCGGCTACGCGCGGCAGGATCGGAAGGATCAGCCGCGCGTCTCGATCACGGCGAAGCTCGTGGCCAACCTGATCACGGAGGCCGGCGCCGACCGGGTGATCACGATGGATCTCCACGCGCCGCAGATCCAGGGCTTTTTCGACATACCGGTGGACCATCTTTATTCGTCGGCGGTCCTTGTGAAGCACTTCAAGAAGATGAAGCTCGCCAATCTTGCAGTTGCCTCCCCCGATGTCGGCGGGATCAAGATGGCCCGGGCGTATGCGAAGCGTCTCGAAGCGGATTTGATCGTGATCGACAAACGGCGGCCGCGTCAGAATGTCGCCGAAGTCATGAACATCATCGGTTCGGCGAAGGGGAAAAACATCCTGATCGTCGACGATCTCGTGGACACAGCAGGCACGTTGTGTAATGCGGTTACCGCCTTGAAGCGGGCGGGGGCGCGGGACGTCTACGCGGCGTGCACGCACGCGGTTCTCTCCGGCTCGGCTCTTGATCGCATCAAGAACTCGGGACTGAAGCAGGTCGTTGTCACGGACTCCATACCGCTGAAGCATGAGGTGAAGAACATCGCGGTGCAAAGTGTGGCGCTTCTCTTCTCCGAAGCGATCAAACGCTCCTTCAGGTATATGTCCATCAGTTCTCTTTTCGACGTGGACAAAGGATAGCAGCGGGTTTCACCCGGTCCGTCTGTCCGGCGGACGGCGACCCCGCGTTGCGTGCGTCACGTGATGGAAAGATTTCATACCAGTATCGCTACGAAAGGTGAAACAATGTCAGAATTTGTGTTGGACGCGGAGGTCCGCGAGGTAACCGGCAAGCACGCCAAATACGCCCGCGGCAGGGGATTTGTCCCCGGGGTCTATTACTCCCGCGGCGAAGCGTGCATCAACATCCAGGTGGAAAAGCCCCGGCTCGACCCGCTGGTGTTCACCTCCGAAACGCATGTGATCGACCTTCACCTCAAGGATGGCTCGTCGCACAAGTGCATCCTGCGTGACGTACAGTACGATCCGGTGAGCGATCTTCCCATCCATTTCGATCTGCAGGGCCTGCGGGAGAACGAGAAGCTGACCATTGAAATCCCGGTCGTCCTGACGGGCGGGATCCCCAAGGGTGTCCGTGACGGCGGCATGGTCCAGCATATGCTCCACAAACTGAGGATCTCCTGTCTGCCGAAGGACATTCCGGAGAAGGTGGAAATCGACGTCAGCAACCTCGAGATCAATCACTCGGTCCATGTCCGCGACCTGAACATTCCGAACGTGACGATTCTGGAAGGCGTCGACAGCGCCATCGTGGGCGTCATGCCGCCGACCGTGGTGAAGGAAGAAGAGACCGCTGTCCCGGTGGCGGAGGAAGCGGCGAAGGAGCCCGAAGTGGTCGGCAAGGGGAAGAAGGCGGAGGAGGGGGAAGGAGCCGAGCCGGCGAAGGCGGAAGCAAAACCCGCGGCGGGCAAGGAAGAGAAGAAAGAAAAGAAGTAACCGTCGGGGTGCTTCGCCGTGGATGCGGCTCTCATCGTTGGCCTTGGCAATCCCGGCTCCGTCTATGCGGAGACGAGGCACAATGTCGGATTCATGGTGGTCGACGAACTCTGCAGGCGGTCGAAAGCGCGGTTCGTTCCCGGACAGGGAGACTACTTCCGAGCCGGCATGGTGTTGGAGGGAACGTCCGTGTATGTGGTCAAGCCGACGACCTTTATGAACGGGAGCGGTCCCGCAGTTTTCGATGCAATATCGTTCTTCGGCGTTTCGATCGATAACACGCTGATTGTTCTTGACGATTTTCAACTTCTTCTTGGGACGCTTCGGATGCGCCCGGGAGGGAGCGATGGCGGGCACAACGGACTCGCGTCCGTGATCCGGGCGCTGCAGCGTGAAACATTTCCGCGGTTGCGTCTCGGCATCGGGACGGACGGGATGCCTGCCGGGCCCGCGAGGCGCGATTTTGTTCTTGAGGCCTTTCGCGGGGATGAGATCCCTGCCGTCCGCCGGATGGTACAGAGCGCAGCGGACGGAGTCGCGATGTTCGCGACAGCGGGCATCGGGCAGGCCATGAAGATCTGCAATACGCAGTAAAAACCAAAGAGGAACCCCTCTACTCTCCAGTTCACCACCCGGTGAGTACTGGAGGGTCAATCGACAACAGTCCACAGGGAGGTTGTTTCATGGACAAGGTACTACGCCAGTACGAATCAACGTTCATCGTCAACGCGTCGTTGGATGATGGGCAGGTTGACGGCGTCATCGGCCGTGTGCAGGAGGTCATCACCAAGGGAGGCGGCACGGTGGACGCTCTCAACAAATGGGGGCGGAAACGCCTCTCCTACACGATCAACAAGAAAACCAACGGTTTCTACGTCAATCTTGAGTTCACGGCACCGAGTACGCTCATCCTCGTGCTCGATCGCGCGTTCCAGCTCGACGAGATGATTCTGCGGTACCTGACCATCATCGTGAACCGGAAGGCGCTGGCCGCCCGCGCCAAGGCAGCGGCTGCGGCGGCAGCGGCAAAGCCGCCCGAGGAAGCACCCGCCGTACCGGCGAGAGAGCCCCTGTTCCAGGAAGGGACCGGAGACAAGAAACCGTAACCCCAACGAACGAGTCAGGAGTATTCACGTGCTTAATACCAGAAAACCCCGCCGCGACAAGGAAAACCAGATTCCGCGCAAGAAACGGACATGCCGTTTCTGCGACGCGAAAGAAGTGTACATCGACTACAAGGACGAAAAGCGTCTCCAGCGATTCGTGACCGAACAGGGGAAGATCATCCCCAAGCGTATCACCGGCACGTGTGCCAAGCACCAGCGTCAACTGGTGCAAGCGATCAAGCGCGCGCGCCATCTTGCGCTTCTTCCCTTCGTGTCAGACGCCATCCGTTAAGACTGAGAGAGGGCATTGCATGAAAGTCATTCTGAGAAAAGACCACGAAAAACTCGGTTCCATCGGATCCGTCGTTGAGGTCAAGGAAGGATACGCGCGGAATTTCCTTCTCCCGAAAGGGATCGCCTACCAGGCCACCGCGGGAAGCATGCGGGCGCTTGAGGAGGAGAAGGAGCAGGCCTCGCGGCGCGAGACGAAGGACATGAAGGCGAGCCAGCACCTTGCCGCGGAGATCGAAAAGGTATCGCTTACCATCCAGATGAAGGTCGGCGAAGACGAAAAGCTCTTCGGCGCCGTCACCTCGCAGATGGTAGCCGACGGCCTGAAGGAGAAGGGCTTCGATATCGACAAGCGTACCATCGAACTTGAAGAACCGATCAAGGCGCTGGGCATTTACAACGTGAACGTGCGACTCCCGCAAAACGTCACGGGAGTGGTGAAAGTCTGGGTGGTGCGCGAGTAGTTTCCCCGCACCGTGCGCCCCTGCGGGGGCGCACGCGTCTTTCTCCCTTGACAGTGAATCGGACCGGGCGGCGATCGGATCCGAAGGGAACTTCTGCACCGCCATCCTGCGTTGAATCCAGTGGGAGGCACAGAGACAATCGATGACGAAGAACGTTCAAACCCTCGAGGAGGTTACCATCCGGTTCGCCGGCGATTCCGGCGACGGAATGCAGCTGACAGGGACCCAGTTCACCAATACTGTCGCGGCCCTCGGCAACGACCTGAGCACACTTCCCGACTATCCCGCAGAGATCAGAGCTCCTGCAGGCACCACCTACGGCGTCAGCGGTTTCCAAATCAAGTTCGGGAGCACCGACATCCTCACGCCGGGCGACTCCTGCGACGTTTTGGTGGCCATGAACCCCGCGGCGCTGGTCACGAACATCAAGATCCTCCGGACGGGAGGAACGATCATCGTCAACGAGGATTCGTTCACCGACAAGAATTTCAAGATCGCCGGACTGACCTCCAATCCGCTCGATGACCCGGGCCTGGACCAGTACCATGTCCACCGCATCGGCATTACCAAGCTGACCGGCAATGCGCTGGCCGACCTCAATCTGACCACAAGGATGGTGGAGAAGACGAAGAATTTCTTCGCCCTTGGGCTGATGTACTGGCTGTACAACCGGGAGCTCGACCAGTCGATACGGTTCATCCGGGAAAAATTCGGCGCGAAAGACCCGGATGTGGCGGAAGCAAACCTCCGGGTCCTGAAAGCGGGATATAATTACGGCGAGACGACGGAGATCTTCACCACGCGCTACACTGTAAAACCTGCGAAGCTCCCTCCGGGAACCTATCGGAATATCATGGGAAACTCCGCAACCGCATTGGGCCTTGTTGCGGCGGCCGCGAAAGCGGGGTTGCCTCTCTTTCTTGGCAGCTATCCCATCACTCCGGCCAGCGACATCCTTCACGAGCTGTCGCGCTTACGGGAATTCGGCGTCAAGACATTCCAGGCCGAGGACGAGATCGCAGCGATTTGTTCCGCCATCGGCGCGTCGTATGCGGGCGCGTTGGCGGTGACAACAACCAGCGGCCCGGGCCTTGCTCTCAAGACCGAGGCGCTCGGACTTGCGATCATGCTGGAACTCCCCCTCGTGGTGATCGACGTACAGCGGGGCGGCCCCAGTACAGGCCTTCCGACAAAAACCGAACAGGCCGACCTCCTGCAGGCGGTCGTCGGCCGCAACGGCGAGGCACCGTTGTGTGTCATCGCCGCATCGACGCCGGCGGAGTGCTTCACGGCGGCGTATGAAGCGGCACGGATCGCCATCAAGTTCATGACCCCGGTGATCTGCATGACCGACGGCTATCTGGGCAACGGCGCGGAACCGTGGCGGATCCCGCGGGTCGATGATCTTCCCCCCATCTCCGTCCACTTTGCCACAGACCCCGCCACGTTTCAGCCGTATTCCCGCGACCCGGAAACTCTTGCACGTCCCTGGGCCGTTCCTGGTACGCCCGGATTGGAACACCGGATCGGCGGTCTGGAGAAGCAACACATCACAGGAAATATCGATTATGATCCCGACAACCATGACTTCATGGTCAAGATGCGGGAAGCAAAGATCGAACGGATCGCCCAGGACGTGCCCGAGCAGGAGATCGAAGGACCATCGACCGGCGACGTCCTCGTGGTCGGCTGGGGAAGCACCTACGGTGCCATCCGGAGCGCGGTCTCCGCTCTCCGGGAGAAGGGAAAGAAGGTCTCCCATATGCACCTCCGTTACCTCAACCCCTTTCCCCGCAACCTCGCGGGGCTGTTCAAGGGTTTCACCCACATCCTGGTTCCGGAGATCAACAACGGGCAGCTGATCAAGCTGCTCCGCGCCCGCTACCTGATCGACGCCCGGCCGTTCAATGTCATTAAGGGTCTCCCCTTGCGCGAAGAGGAAATCGAGGAACAGATCGAGTCACTGCTCGGAGAACGCCATGTCTGAGACGAGTGAGAAGCAGCCGACAACCTCCACGGTCAAGGACTTTCAGTCCGATCAGGACGTGCGATGGTGTCCCGGGTGCGGCGACTACTCGATCCTCGCCCAGGTGCAGCGGGTTTTCCCCGAGTTCGGGCATAAACGCGAGAACTACGTCGCAATTTCCGGGATCGGCTGCTCCAGCCGCTTCCCGTACTACATGGACGTGTTCGGCATCCACGGCATTCACGGCAGAGCGCCGGCCATCGCGACCGGCGTGAAGCTCGTCAACCCGTCGCTCGACGTCTGGGTTGCAACGGGTGACGGTGACGGCCTGAGCATCGGCGGCAACCACATGATCCACATGCTGCGGCGGAACCTGAACATCAAGGTGCTCCTCTTCAATAACCAGATCTACGGGTTGACGAAGGGACAGTTCTCCCCCACCTCTGTGATGGGGCAGATCACGAAATCGACGCCGATGGGAGTCATCGACTCGCCCTTTATTCCCGTCTCTCTCGCCCTGGGAGCCCAGGCAACCTTCGTTGCACGGACGATGGACAGAGATCCAAAGCACCTGCAGGAGATGGTGCGGCGGGCCGAGCACCACCACGGGGCGGCTTTCGTCGAAATCTACCAAAACTGCAACGTGTTCAACGACGGGGCGTTCTTCAAGTTCACGGAAAAGGGGACCAAGGATGACAACGTCGTTTATCTTGAACACGGCAAACCGATGGTGTTCGGCAAGGAGAAGGACAAAGGAATACGCCTCGAAGGGTTTACGCCCACGGCAGTGAGCCTGACAGAGGGCAAGTACTCGGCGAGCGACCTTCTCGTCCACAACGAGAACGATTCGACGCTGGCGTTCATCCTTGCCAATATGATCCACAACCCGGATCTCCCGCGCCCGATGGGCGTCTTCCTCTCCATAGACAACCCGACCTATGAGGACCTGCTCGACTCCCAAATCGCACGTGCCAGGAGCAAGAAGGGGGAAGGGGACCTGCAGAAGCTCCTCAACGGCGAAGAGACCTGGGTCATCTCCTGACCTCCCGGGATTGAACGATGCTCACGACCCCTCCGTGGAAACGGAGGGGTTTTTTGTTATCCACGAAATGGGTATATTGGCGACAGAATACGCATGACCCCACGAGACCTCCAACGTACTGAAGCGATTGAGCGCGTCGCCCCCCTGTTCACGACCCACCGGAGCTTCGTCCTTACAACGCACGTCAATCCGGACGGCGATGGACTCGGCTCAGAGATTGCGCTTGCCGCCTGGCTCCGCGCCGCAGGAAAGGACGCGCGCATCATCAATCACAGTCCAACCCCGGCAATCTACCGCTTTCTCGACTCCGACCGGCAGGTGACCGTATTTGACCACGAGCGCGACAGCGGCGTGATCGCGGCTGCGGAAGTGATCATTGTTCTCGATACGAACCACCCGGGCCGCCTTGGCTCCATGGAGCAAGCGGTCCGTGCAAGCCGGGCCTTGAAAGTCTGCATCGATCATCACCTGAACCCCGATCCATTCGCGGACCACGCGATCATCGACGAAGAAGCGACGTCGACGGGCGAGATCGTGTATCGTCTCCTCCTCCACCTGCAGCCTCCCCCCCTGCCCCCCCTTGTTGCCTCTGCGTTGTACTGTGCGATCATGACGGATACCGGTTCCTTCCGTTACCCGAGGGTCGACGGGGAAACCCATCGCATTGTGGCCGACCTGATCACATGGGGGGCCGATCCCGTCGCAATCTACGGCGAGGTGTTCGAACGATGGTCCCATGGACGGATTCATTTGCTGGGTGAGACGCTGATGAGTTTGAAGACCGAATATGGCGGTCTGTTGGCTCACGTCACGATCACGAAGGAGATGCTGCGCCGGACCTCGACCATGGAGGAGGATACGGAGAACTTCACCACCTACCCCATGAGTGTCGAGGGGGTAACCGTCGGTCTCCTGTTTCTCGAAATTGATAACGGCGTCAAGGTGAGTTTCCGATCAAAGGGCGAGATCGCCATCAACCGGTTGGCGCAGATGTTTGGCGGAAACGGGCATACGAACGCCGCGGGAGCTCGCATCGAGGGGGGGAAGATTGACGAAGTCAGACGAAAGATCATCGCAGCGGCGCAAGAGTTCGTCACCACACGGAGAACCTGATGATTCGTGTCAGCGCACAGCGTACGACGATGAAGACGATCGACGCCGACCTTCTGGCAATCGGCATTTTTGAAGATCCTCATCTGTTTGCGGGGCAGATTGCCCCCCTTGAGAGACTCCTTGGCACGTCCATCGTCCCCCCGGATGGGATTCCCTTTGCCGGAAAAGACGGCCAGACCATGCTTCTCTTCCCGAAAAATGCGCGCGTCCCGCGTCTCCTCCTCGTGGGATGGGGAAAGAGGGATGGATTCTCCATCGAGCGCATCCGGCGGGCGGCGGCCGCAGCGGCAAAAGTGGCACAAAGCTGCGGCGTTGCCACGGCGGCATTCCTCGAGCCCGATCCGACAATGATCGCGCGGCTTTCCCCTGAGCCCGGGAACGGCATCTGGGTCACAGTCGCTGCCGCGGCCGCCGAAGGAATCTGGCTCGGGCTCTACACGTTCAACCGCTACAAGACCACCAAAGACTCGCCTTCGCGCCTTCGCAGGTTCTTCCTGACCACGGAATCGACGAGCAAAGTGCGATACATGTCCAGGGGAATCGAGCATGCCCGGATCGTCTCTTCTTCCGCACTCCTGGCCCGTGATCTCGAAAACGCTCCCGGGGACGAGATCCATCCCGAGTCGCTTGCGCAGGCGGCACGGCGTGCCGGAAGACGAAGCGGCTTCCGTGTCCGCATCCTCGATGAGCGGCAGATCCGGAGGATGCACATGGGAGGGCTGCTTGGCGTCGCGCGCGGCAGTCACCGTCCCCCCCGATTCATTGTCATGGAGTACGCCGGCCCCCGTTCATCGGCGAAGAAACCGGTCGTTCTCGTGGGAAAGGGAGTCACTTTCGATGCCGGCGGCATTTCGCTGAAGCCCTCGGCGGGAATGGCGGAAATGAAGATGGATATGTCGGGTGCGGGCGCGGTCATCGGAACGATGTCGGCGGCCGCGGAATTGAGATTGCCGGTTCATCTTGTGGGACTTGTCCCTGCGACGGAAAACCTTCCCGGGGGCGGGGCGCTGAAGCCGGGAGATATCGTCCGCCATTACAACGGGATGACGACGGAAGTGGACAATACCGATGCCGAGGGAAGGCTCATCCTCGCAGATGCCCTTGCGTACGCCGGCAGGTATGACCCCGCACTGATCATCGACCTCGCGACATTGACGGGAGCCGTCGTCGTGGCCCTCGGCCACTTCGCCACCGGCATGATGGGAAACAACCCGGTCGCCCTTCAGGAGATGCATGACGCCGGAGAGCGCACATACGAACGCGTGTGGGAATTGCCGCTGTTCGAGGAATATGACCGGTTGATCCGCAGCGATATCGCAGACATCAAGAATGTGGGAGGGCGCTGGGCCGGCGCGATCACTGCCGGCATGTTCCTCAAGCGATTTGTCGGCGATCGCCGCTGGATCCATCTCGACATCGCAGGGACCGCGATAATGGAAGAACCCACGGCGTATATCCCCCGCGGCGGATCAGGCGTGGGGGTCCGTCTCCTGATCGATTTTCTTGAACACTGGTCTGCATAGCGCGCCGGTATCATTTCTCCACATTGGGCCGGTGGGGCACTCGTCTGACGTCTTCGTGGGAGGAGAACAATGCGTACATTCGTGATGGCACTCGTGACGTTGGCAGCGGGAGCAGGGATGATGTGCGCGCAGCCCCGCGGAGATCCGGAAGAGCGCGGACCCCGCCTGGTCATGTACGATGCGGTCCCTCTCCCGGCCGACAGCGGCACCGCTGTCGTCAGGATCGACGTTCACTACCGGATCGACCGGGCGTTTTTCGTCCCCGTCAAGAATTCCGACGGCGACGGCGAGAAGCCGTTTGTCCGACGGGGCGAGGTGCTGGTCGAGCTGATGGATTCGACATGGACCGCGGCGGCCCGTTCGCTCGCGAGGATCGTGGTCGGAGAGGAGAACGAGGAACGGATTCCTGAGGGACACTTCTGGGAACAGGGGATCCTCTCCTTCACCGTCCGCCCCGGGAGTTACACCATCCAGATCTCCGTCGATGATCTCGAATCCCGCCGCAACTTTACGGAGAAGACACGGATGGTGACCGCGGGCGAACCGTCACGGACAGGGCTCGGATCGGCATCAACCATGTTCCTCGCCGGAGCCCCTGCTGAACCGGTTCTGCCGCCCTCTGTTGCGCCGACGAATATGGGAGGGGATCTTGTTTTCGGTGTTCCGGCCGCGCTTGCGGTTCTCTGGCAGCCTCGGGGAGGGGGGGACAGCATCCTGACTGTGGCAGTGAGTTTCCACCAGGTGCCCGCCGATGAAAATGATGAATTGTTCCTTCCGACGTCCACCACGACGAAGGCGATCATCCATCGCGGCGTTTCCTTACGACCGGCGGCGGATGCGGGGGGCATCCGGTACCTCGTTCGCGGCGGGGGGAACACGTGCCTTGCCCTCATCCCCTTTCCCGCTGAGCGATTTCTCCTTCGTGCATTCTCCATGAATATTTCCCTCTCTGCCGGATTGGAGACGCACACTCTCACGCGGTCGTTCCGCATAATGTGGCCGGACATGCCCTTCTCGCTGAAGGATGTGGACTATGCGCTGGCGGCATTGAAGTACATTACCACAGAAGACGAACTTGATTCCCTGCGCAAAGGGAACTATGAGACCCGGAGAGGGAACCTGGAAGGATTCTGGCGGAAGCGGGATGCAAGGCCCAAGTCGGCTCTGAACGACGTGGAAGCGGAGTACTACCGACGGGTGGATTTCGCAGCAAGGAATTTCGGCACTCTACGCCAGCCGGATGGCTTCCATTCCGATCGTGGAAAAGTCTATATCCTTTTCGGTCCGCCCACGACAACGGACCGTTCGCTCGATCCCTCCACGGGATTCCAGGAAATCTGGACCTACAGCAAACTCAATCGACGGTTCACGTTTGTCGACCCGAACAAGACCGGGAACTACGTCCTCCAGGCCGGAGCCCCATGAAACCCTTCATCGCGATAACGGTGGGGGACTACAACGGCATCGGGCCGGAAGTCGCCTTGACAAGCGCCCTTCTTCCCCGAATTCGGCGCATCTGCACGCCCATTCTTGTCGGACCTCTGGAGGCATTTGCCGCAACTGCACGCGGCCTGCGGATGGACATCCGCTTCCAATCCTGGCCCTGTCAGCACCGGATCCCGCGACGGACCCTCCTGATCCTCGATGTTGCTTCCCCCCTTCCTGTCTCCGTCGTGCCAGGAGCCGTTTCCGCGAGCGCCGGAGCCGCAGCGGGAAAATCCATCGAGGCAGCAGTAGGTCTTGTGCAGAACGGATCGGCGGCCGCTCTCATCACCGCACCGGTTTCAAAGCGCTCCCTCCATCTGGCGGGATACGATGTCCCGGGTCAGACGGAAATGCTGCAGCGGCTCTCACGATCCCGCCAGGTGGCCATGATGCTCGTCTCCCCCACGTTGCGGGTGGGCCTTGTCACGATCCACCTCCCCCTGCGCGATGTACCCCTGGCTCTGACGCCGGGGCTGCTGCGGACACGGATCAGAATCATCCACGACGCTCTGCAGTGGGATTGGGGAATCCGGCGCCCCCGGATTGCGGTCCTGGGATTGAATCCGCATGCCGGAGAAGACGGGGACCTCGGCACGGAGGAGCAGCGCATCATCATCCCTGTTGTCGCCGCTTTTCGGAAGAAGGGGATGTCTCTCGACGGTCCCTTTCCCGCCGACGGGTTCTTTGCGCGTTACAAGCCCGGCATTTACGACGCTGTCGTCGCGATGTACCACGACCAGGGCCTCATCCCCCTCAAGATGGGGGGGAGCGGCAGATCCGTCAATGTGTCTGTGGGTTTGCCCATCGTGCGTACGTCGCCGGACCACGGGACCGCCTTCGACATAGCGGGAAGGGGGATTGCAGACCACGGGAGTATGGTTGAAGCCATCCGTCTTGCGGTGTCCATTGCCCGCAATCGCCGCCAAAGGAGATGACCATGATATCGTTTTCTCATGTCGCTGTGGTGTACGATTCTCACCGGGTTTTGCACGACATCAGTTTCAAGGTCGAGCCGGGCCAGTTTGTTTTCCTTGTCGGTCAAACCGGTTCAGGAAAGACGACACTCTTGCGGCTTATTTCGATGGACATTCTTCCGACCAAGGGGATCGTGACGGTCGGGAAGTATTCGTCGCGCGGGATCAGTCCGCGTGAGCTCCCTTTCCTGCGGAGGACTCTCGGAACCGTCTTTCAGGATTTCAAACTCATGGGAGACAGGAGCGTCTTTGACAACGTTGCCTTCACGCTCCACGTGACCGGCACAAAGGGGACGGAGATCAAGAAGAAGGTGATGCACACACTTGCGGACGTCGGGCTCACCCACGCGCGAAACATGCGCGTTCAGGAACTCTCAGGGGGTGAGCAGCAGCGCGTTGCGATTGCACGGGCTTTCGTTCACAATCCGCTCGTCCTCCTGGCGGACGAACCCACGGGGAACCTCGATCCCGGCACATCGGCGGAAATTCTCCAGTTGTTGTTCGACATCAACACGCGGGGAACCGCGGTGATTATGGCGACACACAACTATGAGTTGACCCGGAAGGCGAAGCAGAGGATCTTGCGGCTGGAGGAAGGGGGAGTACGGCAGGTTGAAAAGGCGTAACAGCGCGGCGCCGCCGGGTTATCCGGCCACCGCCTCGACCCTCTTCACCTCCGGGACATCCTTCATCACGGCACGTTCCACGCCCGCGCGGAGGGTCATGATGGAGATCGGACAAATCAGGCACGTACCCACCCATTGCACCTCCAGAATACCGTCATCCCGAAGCCGCCGTACCCGGATGTCGCCGCCATCCGCCCGGAGAAAAGGTCTGACGACCTCGAGAGAATTTTCAATCCGCTGCTCCACCGACAAGGGTTCCACGAATTTCATCCTCCCGGCGTCAATTGAATATCCACGGCGGGCGCTCCCCCTGAGGCGTTTCTGACGCTCACCTGTGCCGCCACATTCCTCGCAATCTTCCGGATAACCTCCGTCTGCGCCGGTTCGCGGTCATTTGCAGCGACCGGAATCCCCGTATCGCCGCTGACGCGGATGTTTGTGTAGATGGGAATTTCGCCAAGGAAGGGAACCCCCAACTCCTCCGCGGTCCGCTTTCCGCCTCCATTGGCAAAGATCTCCTCCCGTTGGCCACAGTGGGAACAGACGAAATAGCTCATGTTCTCCACAATGCCGAGCAGGGGGACGTTGACCTTCTCGAACAGGCGCCACGCTTTGATCGCATCGGCCAGTGAAACATCCTGGGGGGTGGTGACGATCACCGCCCCGGTGAGGGGGATCGTCTGCACCAACGTCAGTTGGATGTCCCCCGTTCCCGGAGGAAGGTCCATGATCAGGTAATCGAGTTCGCCCCACGCGACATCCGACATGAATTGTTTCACCGCACCGCTCACCATCGGTCCGCGCCACACCACGGCTTGCATCGGGTCGACGAGAAATCCGATCGACATGACCTTGACGCCCCAATTTTCCATGGGGAGAAGCTTTTGCTCGACCATTCGCGGCCGCCCCTTGATCCCCATCATGAGCGGGATGCTCGGTCCATACATGTCCAGGTCTGCAAGTCCGACTCGTGCCCCGTCCCGCGCAAGGGCAACGGCCAGGTTGACTGCAACGGTCGACTTTCCCACTCCCCCCTTCCCGGAAGCAACCGCGATGGTATTCTTCACTCCCGGAAGCAACTCCGCATGCTGCGGCCTGGTCCGCTGCGTCACGCTGGAGGTCATGGTGACGGTGACCTCTCCTATTCCCTGGATAGCGTCGTGCAGCGCCCTCGAGGCGGCATCCTTCAGTTCGTCGCGCACGGGACATGAAGGTGTCGTCAGTTCGAGGCTGAAGCTGACATCGTTCCCCGTAATCGCGAGATTCTTCACAAAACCGAGCGTCACGATGTCCTTGTGAAGATCCGGATCCTTCACGACGCGGAGGGCCTCCAGCACATGTTCTTCGCTCAGTGATTTCATGAGAATCTCTCCGCTCGTTGTCATCATTTCCGACCCGGAAGATGCATTTTCTTCCCGACTTCTTCGAAGGCCTCAAGTGCACGATCAATATCCTTCTTCGAAAGCGCTGCCGAAATCTGAGCACGGAGGCGCGCTTCCCCTTTGGGTACCACCGGATACCAGAGGCCTTTGATGTACACGCCCGCCTTCAGGAGGGCGCTGCTCATGTCCTGGGCGACGGAAGCGTCGCCGAGCATGATCGGCACAATTGGGTGCTCGCCGTCGATGATGCGGAATCCAAGGCCGGCGATTTCCTTCCGGAAGTACGATGTGTTTTTGTGGAGGCGTTTGACGATGGAACGATCCTCCATGAGCAGGGTGAGGGCCGCTGATGCCCCATACACGATGGCGGGCGGGAGAGAATTCGAAAAAAGGTACGTCCGTCCTCTTTGCCTCATGAACTCAATGATCTCCTTCTTGCCGGCGATATATCCGCCGGCCGCTCCACCGATGGCCTTCCCTAGCGTTCCCGTCAGGATGTCGATCTTGCCATGGACATTCCTGGCTTCGGGCGTGCCGCGACCGGACTTGCCGCAGACGCCGACGCCGTGGGAATCATCCACAAAGAGAATTGCATGATGTTCGCGGGCAACCTCAACCAGCCGGTCGAGCGGGGCAAGATCCCCTTCCATGCTGAACACGCCGTCCGTCGCGATGATCCGAACCCTGTATCCTTTTTCCGCGTCCTCTGCAAGCTGGCGTGCCAGATCGTCGACCGATGCATGCGCGTAGATCTTCCGGTCCGCGGTTTCCGCGCGGCACAACCGCTGGCCGTCGATGATGCTTGCATGGTTGAGCCGGTCGGAATAGATAGCATCCCGGTACGTTGTTTCTCCCATCGCATCGTTGGTGATGGCCGCGAAAAACGCCTCGTTGGCCGCCCAGCACGAAGAGAACAGGATGGCATCTTCGGTCCCCAGGAACTTCGCAATCTTCTTTTCCAGCGCCAGGTGGATACTCTGCGTCCCGCAAATGAATCGAACCGACGCGACGCCGTAGCCATAGTCCTTGATGCCGCGGATAGCGGCCTTGCGGACAGCCGGGTGGTTGGATAGTCCGAGGTAGTTGTTCGAGGCAAGCATCACCACCTTTTTTCCCCGAACACGGACAACGCCGTCCTGCGGGCTCTCCAGGGGGGTTTCATACTTGAACGTATTCTCCTGCACCATCCGTTCCAGCTCACGCGAGACAAGGCCAACGAGATCAGTCATGGGAACAGCTCCATTTCGTTTACGGGTGTGCAGTCTTGACCAGGCGGGCGGCAAACGACCCGTCCATACCGTGCCGGTGGGGGAATGTTTCAACAAACCCTTCAGGATTCACCAGCGAGTCGCTGACGAAAGCGCGCGCGTTGTCAAGCGTAAACTCAGGATGCCCTGTCAGAAACGTCCTGATGACATCCTGATTTTCATCCGGCTCTATCGTGCAGGTGCTGTACACCAGCACTCCGCCCGGCTTCACCAGGCGGGCTGCGTTGTCGAGCAACTCCCTCTGGATGGATTGCAACTTCATGATGTCCGACACATCCCTTTTCCACTTGATGTCGGGCTTCTTGGACAGGACACCCAGGCCGGAGCATGGAACGTCGAGGAGGACTTTGTCCGCCGCCGCTTCCTCGAGGGTCGCGGCATCTGCGCCGCGGAGCCGCACATTCCTCAGGCCAAGGCGCTCGCACGAAGCTTTGATCAGCCCGAGCTTTGCTTCGTACTTATCCACCGCGATCACCTCCCCCTCGTTCTTCATCATCTCCGCGAGGTTCGTGGTCTTCCCGCCGGGGGCGGCACAGAGATCGATCACCCGTTCACCGGGTTTCGGAGCGATCAGGAGACAGGGAAGGGCCGCGCTTTCATCCTGGATGGTGAACATGCCGTTGCGGAACAGATCCATCTGTCCGATGCGTGTCAGCGATTTTACATTGACGAAGTAATCGACATGTTTCGAGCCGGTATAGGCGATACCAAGCTGTTCCAACTGGCGCAGGAAGAGTCCCGGCTCAATCTTCAGTCTGTTGATCCTGAGGGAGAGTCCGGGCCGTTCGTTTCCGGCAATCAGAAGTTTCGCCGTTTCGTCGATGCCGAAGCGGGCGACCCAGCGCTTGACCATCCAGAAGGGGTGCGAGTAGTAAACAGCGAGGTACTGGACCGGATCGTCTTCCTTTGACGGATACCGTATCCCCTCCATGTTCCGTATGATGTTGCGGAGGACCGCGTTGACCAAACCGGCGGGCTTGTCACCGCGGAGGCGCTTGATGAACTCCACGCCTTCATTGACGGCAGCCGCGTGGGGGATCCGGTCGAGGAAGAGGATCTGGTACAGGGCAACGCGGAGGGTGCTCTTGATGTTGATCTCCGACTTCGCAAAATTCCCGTGCGAAAAGCCGTTCAACACCCAGTCGAGGCGATTCTGCCAGCGAAGAACGCCATGCACGATTTCCGTCAGGAGTCCTTTGTCGGCGTCGTTCAGATCCGGCGACTTCAACTCGGCATCAAGGACCTTGTCGAGATACGAGTCGGTCCTCTCGACACGGTTGAGGACTTTCACGGCAGTCCCACGCGCCCCCCCGTACAGAGATGGCCGCGGAGTCGCCGGGGCCTCTTCAGGGGGTACGCTGCTCTCGCTCATGCGCTGTCATGGAAAACACGTTGCGGAAGAGTTCTTTGTAGGCCTCGGTCGCCTTGACTGACCGCCGGGCCATGACCGTGACGGCGACATCCAGGGCCTTGTCCACACGGTACGTTTCCGTCCGTGTCGCTCCACCCCAGGAGAATGCGGGAATCACTTTCGGAGACATCCCGCCTCCGAAGAAATTCGCCGACGGGCCGATCACTGTCCCGGTGTTGATTGTTGAATTGATGCCGGCCTTGGCATGGTCGCCTGCAATGACACCGACAAACAACGATCCGCTGTCCACCGAGACGCCGTTGATCGTCACGCGGACAGTGCCGTAGGTATTTTTCAGATTGCTATTGGTCGTTCCCGCACCCAGGTTCACCCACATACCGAGATAAGAATCACCGAGAAACCCGTCATGTTGCTTGTTCGCGTACGAATGGAGGATGGAACCTTCGATCTCCCCTCCCACCTTACAGACGGGGCCGATGGTTGTCCCTGCATACACTTTGGCATGGATGCGAACGACCGAGCCGTCGCCGACAGCGCACGGTCCCTCCAGCACGGCTCCGGGAAACACTGTCACGCGTTCCCCAATGACGATCGGTCCCTTCCGTGCGTCGAGAATTGCCCCCGGTCCGATGTCTGTTCCCGGGCCCACCGTGATGCGCGTCCTGCCGGCGAGTATTGCCGAACGATGAATCTTTGCGCGGCGCGAGATGCCTCCCCGGAAAAGGGAAACGTCGGCCCCTATCTCCCCCGCATTGGCCGAAAGGAGGTCCCACGGATAACCCGCGAGACGAACCTGCACCGGAACATGGGGGAGATTCCGCCATTGTTCCGGATCGATCAGCAAGGCATCCGGTGAATCGACTGATCCCGGCAACGGACTTTGATGCGAGAGCGCCCCCACAATCTCGTCCCCATTGACAAACACTGCATCAGTTTTTTGCCGGCGAAAGAGCGCGGCGCTGGGCGCATCAAGAAGAAGACGACCGTTCATGAAGAGAGTGCGGTTCTCATGAAGGGAATTGACGGCAGCACCGGGGTTCTCCTCGCGAAGGACAGCCGCCAGGAAGGGGCGGGTGACAAGACTCAACGATGTGTGAGGGAGTCTGCGGACAATCTTCTCCCTGAGAGTCAGGACGCCGCACCGCAGGTCGAACACCGGTCGGAAATATGTCAGCGGCAGGAAGTTGTCCGAACGCGCGTCTTCGTAGATGCACAGGTGCATGCGTTGCTCCGACTTGCGAAAAACAACAACGTTCCACGGCTATGGCGCCGCAGAACGTTGCGTAGAAAAAGTCCATCACGCAGAACAACAGCGGAGTGTTTCCGGAACGGCCTATGAGACCGCGGGAGTCTCCGTGGTCTTCTTTGCGTATTTCTTGTTGTAGCGTTCCACGCGACCGGCCGAATCAACCAGCTTCTGCCTTCCTGTGAAGAAGGGATGGCACGCAGAACAGATTTCGATCTTCAGGTTGCCTGCGGTGGAACGCGTCTCGAACGTATTCCCACATACACAGGTGACGATCGCCTTCTTATAATCGGGATGAATACCCTCTCTCATCGCTCCCCCGTCCTTTCTCGTATTGCCCAAGGTACCTCAAGTGTAAAAATATACGACATTCCACCCATAGAAGCAATCAAGCCCCTTTCGCAGAAGGATATTGCTTGAATTTCGGGGGCATATTCAATAGATTGATTCGGTAAAACACGACTTGGGAGAATTCTCCATGCAGCACGCACGGCTCGCCGCCTTCTTGATTCTTGCCGTCGCATTTCAGGAAGCGACATTCGCGCAATCCACGAGCGTCTTCGGATTTCTCGGGAACGATGCGGGCGCGCGCGCTGCTGCTCTGGCGGGAAGTTTCGTATCCGTGGCAGGAGATGTCAACGGCTTGTTTTACAACCCGGCGTCGCTCGCCACGCTCGATTCCACACAGGGATCGGCCGGATTTTTCAAACACCTGCTCGACATCAATGCGGGATATCTCTCGTACGGCCGGAGGATCTCCGACGACGGGGCCATAGGCGCGGGGATCATCTATACGAACTACGGGTCGTTCGACGAGAGGGACGATCTAGGGAACACGATCGGCTCGTTCACACCTGCCGATCTTGCTCTCATCCTCGGGTACGCCACAACGATCGACGAAAACCTCTATGCCGGCGCCGGCTTCAAATTCATCCACTCCTCCATTGCGGAGTATCATTCCACCGCCATCGCCGCCGACGCAGGAGTGCTTTACCTGATCCCCGAACACCGGATCGCGCTTGGCGCAAGCATACGCAACATCGGCACGCAGCTCAGCACCTATGCGGGGGTTCACGAGCAGCTTCCGCTTGATCTCACCATCGGCGGTTCGATCATCCCGCGCGGACTCCCTCTCCTCTTCAACATGAACTTCCACAAGCTGAATGCAGTTGCAGACAACTTTGGTGGTCACTTCCGGGCTTTCACGGTGGGCGGGGAATTCACCCTTTCCAGGGTCCTCCAACTCCGCGTCGGATACAACAATGAACAGAGGCTGGACCTCAAAACGGGAACCACCGCGGGGATGGCCGGGCTCTCCATCGGCCTTGGCATCACCGTCTCGCGGTACAGAGTGGATTATGCTCTCTCCTCACTCGGCACGATAGGCAACTTCCACAGAATTTCCCTCAGTTCGGGGTTCTAACAACACCCCAACACCTTTCTCACCTACCGTGGGCGGCAAACGGCGCGAGCGCCAGCGTGCCGGCATAGAAAAGAAGCATGCCCCCAAAGACCAGGAGCGGGATGATCCTTTTGCGGGAATGATTGATCTCGGGGATCAGGTCGCTTGCTCCCACGTAGGTTGCGACCCCCGCCGAGAGCGCAAAGGCAATCCCCAACACTTTCTCGCTGATGCCGGCGAGAAAAATGACGCTCACGATGCCGAGCATAGTCGCCAGCCCGATCGCACACGTCGCAAGGAGCGCGAAGGACCTCTTCCGTTCAGCCGCAAGCATCACCGAGGCGATCGTCAGTCCCTCGGGAATCTTATGCAGCAGGACGGCAAAGAAGACCAGCAGCCCGATGTAGAAATCATATTGCATGCCCGCCGAGATCGTAAAGCCGTCGAAGAACGCGTGAAGAAACAGTCCGACCAGCGTCGACATGCTGGCGACGGGGGACACCATCACCTCCCGGTGGGTTTCCTCCCCGAAGTGGAGATGGCCGACGACGGTGTGTTCGAAGAAATGCAACAAGGCATAACCGATGAGGATAAAGAGCGGAGCTGCCGGTCCAGCGGCGTGAAGTCCTTCCGGGACCAGTTCCACGAACACGAGGGCCAGGATAAAACCGGCCCCGAGCGCGAGCAAGTACTCCTGCACTCTCTTCGGCCAATCCGCCCGCATCACCACCAACCATCCACCCAGAACCTCTGCAAGCGAGGCAACGAGACCGAACAGGATGATCGTCACCGTCATCGGCTGCGCACCTCCTGCCGATATGGGGATTGGAGGAATTCGGTCGCCTGCGCCTCACTGCCGTTGTAGTCCTTCATCTCGAGTACCTTCTTGTACTGCGCGACGGCCAGCTCCCGCTTCCCCTGGATGTCGTACACCATGCCGATCTTCAGGTTCGCCATTGCCATGAACCCTGAGGCGCCTTCCTTATCAAGTTCCCTGCACATTGCGTCGCACTGATAGAAGTGCGGAAGCGCTTCATTCGGTTTTCCCTCCATCATGTCCGCCATGCCAAGGTAATATTCCGCTTCGCGCCTGGAGGATGCCGCATATCCCCGCATGCCCTGATCGGCCCGCTCGCGGATCGCGGTGAAGACAGACCGGACAGCCACCCAATCGTCGACGGAAACAAGACACCGGCCAAGATAGCGGTGGAAGAGCGTGTTCGTGGGAAACCGATCGTGCAGCTTTGCCGCCAGGGCAAGGGCTTTTCTGTAGTCTTTTTCGTAGTAGTAGTAGATCTGCATCAGAAAATACGTCGCCTCAACAGCGGCATACTTCCCCTGCTCGGAAGCCCGGGTCAATTGCTCGATCCCCTTCTGCTTGTCCCCGGCCGGGATGAACAGGATCAACGGTTTGACAAATGGGTATTCCTTCGGGATGACATCCGCATAGTAGTTGTACATCCCCGTTCCGAGGAGAATATCGCAATTCGAGGGATCAAGCGACGACGCGGATTGGACCAGGGGAAGGGCCTTTCTCCCCGCATTGGCAGCGGCGAGGTAATCATTGCGGTGGAAGCGGAGCCGCCCCTCAAAACCGATCGCTCCCCCCTTGAAGAAGATCGCTGTCACGTCGTCCGGATTCTTGTCCAGCAAGGCATCGCACACGTCGATCACGTGGTCGAGTGAATCGAAGAACCGCCGGTCGTATTGTTCATTCTCAAGATCGATCGCGATCCGCCACCAATCAACCATCGCCAGGAAGAAATGTCCGGCGGGATGATCCGGCGCCATTTGAACAAGGAGACGGAAGTCGTGCTCCGCCTGTTCGAATTCCAGATTGTACACGTGGTCGATCCCTTGCCGCGTGGTCGCATCGAATTCATCGCGGGGAGGGACCTGCGAATGGCCGCGGGGGGCGCAGAGAACGAGCACGGCTGCCAGGATGCTCCCCATGCGTTTCACGACGGCACCCCTTTCTTCGCAATCAAGTCTTCAATCGAATCAAGTGTCACAATCCCTTCCGGCGCGCGCAGATACGGTGCCTTGAGGACATACCACCCCCCGAGGATCAATGCAAGCGTCGCCAGCACTCCCCCCTCGGGACCGAACTCCCCTCCGACGATCCATGCGGGTCCCGACTGGGTGAGCCTGATCAAAGAATGCAAAGTCGGATCAAGACCACTCGTCGGGAAACCATAGATCGTCGTTTGTGAAAAATTCCATGCAAAGTGAATGCCGAAGGGAAGCCAGAGACTTCGTGTCTTCATGTACGCAACGGAGAAAAGAACCCCCGCACAGCCAATATTCACCATGGGGAGTGCCGAGACGTGTGGGTTGAAGATATGAGCGACTGCAAACACACCCGCCATCAGGAGCAGAGCGGGGAGGAATGTGACCATCTGGATCAGGGTCTGAAAGAGATATCCGCGAAAGAAGACCTCTTCTCCCATCGCACCGAGGGCAAACCAGAGCAAAGAGCCCCCCGCGACCCCCATCGATTCTCCCAACGAGTGCTGCGGAAAAGCAGGTGTCGCGTATCCCATCCCGGCTTCGACGAGAAAAATACCCGTCATCATCAAAAAGCCGAGCAGGCATCCCGCCCCGATATCCTTGAACGTCTTCTCGTGGAGAGCCAAGCCGACCGCGGAGAGCGGTTTTTTGTTCACCCATCGGGTCATCACCCATGTGGCCGCTAGTCCCGCACAGAGGAGAACAACCGTCTGGAACATGGCCAGACTGCCGGGGATGAGGAGGAAGGACCCGCTCAGGCCCAGGGCAACCGCCGCCGATATGACAAGGAACAACGCCATACGCCAACCGCTCCGGAGTTCTCCGTGACGGTTGCGAATGATCCCCACCCTTGTGCTCATGCCTGAGAGCCCCGTGGAGTTCCACTCCCGGTGAACGGCACATGGCAGCTCCCGGCAGAACCCGATGCCCCGGCCGTGCCCGTCACGAACATGGGACGTCCCTTTCCGGAATTCCTGCTGCGGCGGAGGGGACGCCCGCCACGCGCTGAATCGACAGACGGATGACGGCACTGCGGTCCGGATATACCGCCCCGCTTACGTTGACGTGGATCCTGATGTAATGAATTTCCGAGGTACTTGTGGAAACGCGTGCATAATAGATCACGTTATCGTTGACAGGGATGAGGTGTTCCGTGAATGTTGCATCGCCGGGGAAGGCGGCAAGCGCGGTGTCAAGGGAGGCCGCTGCCGTCGTCACCGTCGAAAACATGGTGACGTTCCAAGGGGAATAAAAGTCAGCTCCGCTGTGCAGGGCGAGTTGTTGTCCGCCGCTCCCTTCCAGGTAGAAAGCAATGGACGCCTGCGAGGTCTGGTCGAGGATCTGCGCAGAGGGGGGCGTTGTCTGATTCCCCAGACTAATGCCCGCAACCCGTCCGAGACGTGAAGCGTCTTGCTCAAAAATCACCAGCGACCCGTTGTCAAAACGATAGGCAGGAGCCCATGCTATCGTCACCGGCGTGCTGGTGAAGGAGTCAGATCTGCGCGACATGACTGAAAACTGCATCAGACCCTGGGGCAGCGGTCCCGCCAGGTATGAGAAGGTGGCCGCCCCCACCGTATCCTTCACCGAACCCCACGACGCGGTGTAACCGGCAAAATCGGAAGCCGACGCGCTCGCGGAGGCGCTCCAGACCAGCATGACGTGCGTGCTGTCCGCCGAATACGCGTACAGTCCCCCCGGTGGCTGCAGAAGCAGATCAGTCCCAGGTCCGGCCAGGTTTTTGCCGCAGCCGAGAGCGAGCATCCCGCTCAACAGAATAGTGATCAACGATTTCATGCATCCTCCCGGAATTCCCGTTCGTGGAACTTAGGCAGCATTGATTTTCTTCCGAAGATACTCCGGAAGTGCATCCGCACCGACCCTTGTCTGCTGCATGGAATCACGTTCCCGTACCGTCACTGTGTTATCCTGAAGGGTCTGGGAATCGACGGTAATGCAGTACGGCGTGCCGGCTTCGTCCTGGCGGCGGTACCGCCTGCCGACGGCCCCGCTGTCGTCGTAGAAAACGCGAAGATGGGGACGCAACCCCTGGAGGATGTTCCTCGCAAGTTCAGGCATCCCGTCGCGGTTCACCAGGGGAAATACCGCCGCCTTGATCGGCGCAAGTTTCGCATGGAGCCCGAGGACGACCCTTGTCTCCGTTTTCCCGTCGGCCGTGGGAGCTTCCTCCTCGCGGTACGCATTGACGAGGAAAGCCATGAACGAACGGCTTGCACCGGCCGAGGTCTCGATAATGTACGGGGTGTACCGTTCCTTTGCCTCCTCATCGAAATACTTCATTGATTTACCGGAAAATTCCTCATGACGGGAGAGGTCGAAATCCGTCCTGTTGTGGATCCCTTCGATCTCACCCCAGCCGAAGGGAAACAGGTATTCGATGTCAAACGCGTCTTTTGCGTAATGCGCAAGCTTGTCGGGTTCATGTTGATGGTACTGCAGCTTGTCCTTGTCGATGCCGAGTCCAATGAACCAGGCGAGGCGTTCGGCCTTCCAATAGCGGAACCATTCCTCGTCGGTCCCCGGTTTGACGAAAAACTGCATCTCCATCTGTTCAAATTCGCGGGTACGGAAAAGGAAGTTCTTCGTGTTGATCTCATTCCGGAACGCCTTCCCGATCTGCGCGATGCCGAACGGCAGCTTCTGCCGCGATGCCGCCTGCACATTCAG
>Ga0182021_10000081_pt1 | contig 81423 bp, 79 predicted proteins | sample 612E3MmetaG_FD_120493 | JGI IMG/M metagenome (GOLD analysis project Ga0182021, IMG submission 120493) | Permafrost microbial communities from Stordalen Mire, Sweden - 612E3M metaG (Illumina Assembly) | ecosystem: Environmental > Terrestrial > Soil > Wetlands > Permafrost | place: Sweden... | reverse complement strand
CGTGCTTGTTCCGGAAATTTTAGGATATACCGGTACACGGAAACCCCACCCCATGTACATGGACTGGATCATTTTGGCGACCGATTCCTCGATGGAATATTTTGTCTGGTGGGTCGGCGGACTCGGCAGACTCACGCCGGGCGGCACGCCGCGAATTGCAGCGATCAGTTTGTTGACCTTGTACCACATAAGAAGACCGCCATCGCCCGGTTTGGCTCCCTGACCGTACTTGATCTCTATGGCGCAAGGATCTTCTTTCATCTCGGGCAGAGCATGGATAATCTCATCCCAGCCGAAATAGCCGCTCGCTATCTGGAGAATGACATATTTTAGGAATCGAGACCTGAGGAGGCGCGGAGGACATCCGCCTTCACCTGTACACATCCGTACAGGCATCCCCAGTTCTTCATTCAGATAGGCCACACCCATTTGCAGCCCCTCCCACATATTAGGGGACAAGGCGCCGAATGACATGCTGCCGATGACGAGAGGATAAATCTCTCGAACTGGAGGCGTCCAGCCGTTTTCCTGCGTCACCCGGACCATCTCTTCAGGCGGCAGAATTCGCCCGAGAAGAGTCCTCAATTCGAATTCGTGGCGACCCGCGTCCAGTGCAGGGTCGGTCAGCATGGAAATACGTATAAACTTTATCTGATCTAAAATGACTCCGGGAACGTTGCGACGTCCGCCGCGGCGCCTGGGAACACCTCCCACATTATTATGAAAGCGCAATTTGTCAATTTCTTCATTGTGAGCGGGTATAATGCAATTATTGGGGCATACAAGATTGCACATGCCGCAGCCGACGCAGGCATGGACCGGGTCAGTGCGCTGGTCGATACCGTGATAAACAGTGAACAGGTTGCCAGGTTTTTCCGTCAGCCCTACGGAGACGTTGATGGCCCTCTTCCTGTGAACACCCAGCTCAATTGCGCGAACGGGACAGACGGCAGTGCATCTGCCGCAGAGGGTGCACTTTTCTTTATCCCACAGGATAATCCAAGGAAGATCTTTTACACTTAGTGTGAATGGTGTAAGGCATCCCACTGGTTCCATATCTCTACCTCCCGTCGTTCCGGGCCGACTGTTACCGTGTCATATTTCATTGGTTGAAAATCCCGGCTTTTATCGCGGGCTGGTATCGTGGCATCCAGCCCACACATTTCAGAAGAAAAGGCATACATCCCCGGATGACCCCCGGCGACTCCCGGCCGCAATTTCTTGCTGTCCTGAACCATGAAAAGGGTCTTGTCCGGCAGACAGCCCATAACGCAGTTGGGACCATCGATTATCAAGGGACGACAGGTCTGTTTTAAACTGCGCAGCCATTGACCATCTGGATGCATCGCCAGTTCCCCGTCCATTAATGGCGTAATCACATGCTTGTACATCGGAAGCCCCAGAGCCAGATGATTGACCGTGTAATGCAGTATATGGGTAAACGTCTCCGAATCCGATTGATAACCGATGTAACCAGGGAACCCTCGCGACATGAGAAATTCCCTGATGGGGACGAAGGCCGTGTTCTCCCCGTTGGTCATCGTAGCCATGCCCTGAATGAAAAAAGGATGGCATGCATAGATATTTATCGCATAGTTTGTATTTTGCCGTCCCTGGACAAGCATGGCCCGTGCCTGCAGCTCTTTCCGATCAAGCCCCAGATAATCCGCGATTGCCATGGGATCGCCCACTTCTTTAATCATAATGACGTCAGGCCAGAAGCTGAAAATCATCATCGAACCGTCTTCTTCTCCCATCCGCCGCAACTGCAAGCGCATCATCATCAGGCGAAATTGAATCTCCGCCGCTTTGAGATCACGCCAGGCCGGCGGATATTCGTATACCCGAATCAGATAGTAGTCTCGTTTAGGCGTACCTGGGGGCGGCTGTTTGTTCGGGCGAATAGATAGTTCATGCTTTACCAGAAAGTCGCATTCTGTCATAAAACGGTCCAGCGATTTAACGCCCTCATTGGTAAAAGTTCCTGACAGGATCGGTTCTGTTTTGAGTTTTTCAAAATCACCAGCGAGATCGGTCATGAACATTCCCGTACCTGACCCATCATGTCCTTCCTTCATGACGTCGATGGCACGCAACGCCACCATCGGGGAAAGTGGGTCTGAACTGGTAATGGCAAATAAACGGCACATACATTTTCCCTCACTATTTATTTACTCCACGGAATACTTAGGTGAGCGCGGAGATCCTACCGATATCTAAAAAAAATAAAGCCTCCACTACACGCATTTTTGCGAAAAGTCAAATATGGAATGTACAAAAATGAACTATGCACTTGATGATCACTTCCTGCTAAAGCGTAAGCATTTGATATCATTTTGCGAAATCATTATTGTATTTTGGGAGCAGAGACACAAGAAGATATCGGAGATAAGATCACATGTCACATCCCGCCATTTTAATTGACATCACAATTTAAATAAAAAACAAAAATGTACTTTCTTATTTATCAGTGATAACTTACCATAAATTAAATTACATTTCCTTTTCTTCCATCGATTGTGCAGTTGCTACGGTTCTTCTCGGACGAAACTGCCAAGGGTCAATACCAAATTTCTGAATCTTATACTGCGTGATTCGTTTCGTGGTGCCCAGTAGCTTTGCTGCCTTGCTTTGATTTCCTCGTGTTTCCTTCAGGGCGTCGATAATGAGTGACCTCTCCTGACTTTCCACGACATTTTTCAATTTCCCCGGTTCTTTCTTCTCGCCATCTTTTATTTTTAGCTGCAGAGAGGGCGGCAGATGAATGTTTTCAATGGTATCTCCCGTTGCCACTAAGACAGCCCTTTCGATGCAGTTTTCCAGCTCTCTCACATTGCCTGGCCATTGATATGCCAGAAATATTTCCAGCACTGAAGTGGAGATTCTATTAACCGGCTTGTTGAGCCCTTTCGCATATTTTAGTACAAAGTGATCTGCAAGCATTATTATATCGCTGCCCCGTTCATGCAGGGTGGGCAAGTAGATAGGGAACACATTGAGCCGGTAGTACAGATCGCTGCGAAACCGCCCCGACGTAATATCCTGTTCAAGGTCTCGATTGGTAGCGGCTATTACGCGCACGTTGACATTTACTACCCTCGATGAACCTAACGACTGGATCTGCTTATCTTGGAGGACACGCAATAACTTCGCCTGAGCCGCCGCTGACAATTCACCCACTTCATCAAGAACGATTGTCCCGCCATGTGCTTCTTCAAATCGGCCCTTCCTGTTGTGTGAGGCTCCTGTGAATGCGCCTTTTTCGTGGCCGAAGAGCTCGCTCTCTATCAGTGTATCAGGCATGGCAGCGCAGTTTACGTAAATTAGAGGACTATCTTTTCGCGAACTGTTCATATGTATTGCCCGCGCCACCAGCTCCTTGCCGGTTCCTGTTTCTCCGTTTATCAATACCGTCGTGTTTGTATCGGCGACCTGAGCGATGAGTCCAAAAATCTCCTGCATGGCTCTAGAACTGCCAATGATGTCAACCGACGGCGCTTTTGTGCGGCCGACAATCATTCTCAAACGGCGGTTTTCCTCTTCGAGGGCACGGGTATGGACAGCTCTGGCAATAAGCTCGGCAACTGCTGAAAGCATGGCAAGCTCGCGATCGAGATTCTCAACAATACGCGCCACTTTATCTGCAGATATCACGCCAACGACCCTGGCGTCGTATATGATTGGCACACATAGAAACGAGAGCTCGGATCTGTTCAGTGAACGTCTCGCACCTGTGCGGTCCAGAAAGTGGGCCTCCTTGCCGAGATTGGCTACCGCCATGGGACGTCCGGTCTGCGCCACTCTGCCGGTAATCCCTTCACCAGGTTTATACATGACCTCAAGCCCCTGAATGTTGACATCATGGGCCACGTCGAGCCACGCCTCTCCTGTCTCCCGGTCGAGGAGTGATATCATACCACGTTCCATTCCCAGTCGCAGGCTCATCTCCTTTAAGACCTGCTCTAAGTGATCCCTTAATTCCTGAGGCTGTGCCAGTATCTTGGCAATCGCATGGAGAGCAGCGAGTTCCTCGTAATTATGGACGCTTAAATCTTTAGCATCTGCCTTGCCAATCTGAGATGGACTCCATATTTGCTTGGTCATAGAAGATACAGAACTCCTCCCTCTTTCCTCAAACAATTTGTGTTACAAAGCAATCGTAGACACTTACTGCAGACTGTCTATACAGCAATGGGTTTAATGTCATGACCTAATTCTTAATCGTGACGTCCATGATATTCTGCCGTGCTATTATCTGTTCGTCATCGCCCTTCTTGATAGATACATGCATGATACCTAAGACTTGATATTCACCATTTTTCAACTTCGTCGTTTCCCATGGAACCGCAAAGTTGTTTTGCCTGTCTGAAGATTCATCGATCTTAATCCAGGATTCCGTATTCTTTCTTCGATAATACCAAGGATTTGTTGCTTTAATAGCAGCGTGTCCATATCCAAGCTGGTCCGGTTCCTTTTTCAGCAATTCTTCATCGAAACTTTCTCTTAAAACAACCCTTCCCGAGAGAGTCCTCTGCGATGCAGAAGGCACAATGAAAAATGGTCCCCAATTTATAGACATAAATCCCTCCTTGGTGATTGTGTTTAAAAAGAATTAATCGTTATTGTTGAAATTCTTGCCTTCTTAACTTCCAACTACTTGGTACATTTTCCTTAAGTAGAAAAACAGATTTACGTAACGGGCGTCTCTAATTGAATCACCGGAGAGAACTGAAAGTACCTATAATCGTCGCTCTGCGAGAACGCTTATAGCTAAATTGTTCTTTTCAATCCGCTTGCAAACAAGAACACCATTTTCTCTTCTATCTGCTCGTTATGCTATTTATAGCTCATTTAATACAAAATTGCAACTTTCATTTTTATTTTGTGACGACAATGTGTATTAGAAATTAAGAAGCAAGGAACTTATAGCAACGAATATACGACAAAATTGTCCTTTATATAGTCTTTAGACTATATAATACTATGCTGTATAACTGGGCGATCGAATTTCTGTAGTTTGATCTGATTCAGCATGATGAACCGGATGAAGCTGCCTCGATCAGCCGATATCATTGAATATCATCGTTCTTGTTGTTCTGCCTGTGCATTGGTGGCAAGGACAAATCAAACTTACTGGCCTTATTTGGTTTCTTCAGGGTATTAAAAAATTGCACTTCTCGTATGTAAGTAACTATGTCTCATATTGTTAGAGATCAGTCTTCGGCGTACATCGATGAAATGAACTAAAATCAGAGAAATGCCGCATTATTTGTGCTACACTAAAATAGGTAGTTAGGTACCCAGTAAGTGGAGCACAGCTGAACATTGGAAACTGACTCGGCGCAATCTTGCCCTATTAGGCTATGGGAATGACGGAATTATCCCCCGAAAGATGAATAGAAGAATAGTCATTTAAAGGATTCATGAAGACGGAAACTGTAAAAAGCGGTCTCGCATCTCTGGATGAAGTTATTCAGGGGCTTCGGTATGGCGACAATGTCGTATGGCAGGTCGACAATCTGGAAGAGTATAAATATTTCGCCGAACCGTTCGCTAGTCAGGCTATAGCAGATGGACGGAAGTGTATATACCTCCGCTTTGCGCCCCATATGGAAATTCTTCAATCACGGCCCGGCCTAACAGTCATAGAGTTAAACCCGGAGGTCGGTTTCGACACCTTCAGCGGGGAAGTCAATAAGATTATCGAGTCGTTTGGCAGAGAAATTTTCTATATATTTGACAACCTCTCTTTTCTCGTCGTCCGTTGGGCGACAGATGAACTGCTTGCGAATTTTTTCCAGGTCACGTGCCCCTATCTCTTTGAGCTTGAAACAGTGGCATATTTCGCGCTCACGCGAGGTCAGCACTCACACAGTGCTGTAGCGCGGATTCGTGACACTACGCAACTGTTGATTGATGTCTACCACGTGCAAGAAACGATGTACCTCCACCCGCTGAAAGTATGGGACAGATATGCTCCCAAGATGTTTCTTCCGCACATGATGTCCGGTTCCGCGTGGGTTCCTGTCTTTCACAGCGGCGAGGCTGCTGCGGTATCTGCAAGTGCCAGCAAGAAGCCGCTCCGCATCATGGCTGAATCTATCGCCCCGTGGGAAAGTGTCTTCAGAAAACTGCTGCAATATCAGGAATCGGAAAAGGATACATCAGAAACAGCTCCGGAGATCTCAGCACTCAAACAGGAACTCTTGCAGATGATGATAGGGAGCCATCCTGAATTCAACAAACTGGCGGATTTATATTTCAGAATAGGCGATCTTCTAAGTATACGGGACCGCTTGATCGGCTCCGGTCAGATTGGCGGAAAGGCGGCGGGGATGCTTCTGGCGAGACGCATCCTACTGGAAGATGGTAATAAGGACTTTTCAAAGATACTGGAAGCTCATGATTCTTTCTATATAGGTTCAGATGTATTCTTTACCTTCTTGGTAAATAATGATCTTTTCCGCCTGCGTCTGCAACTGACTCGCAGTTCCCATATCTCAGATAATGAATTTGGGGAAGTAGAGCGGCGTTTTCTGGAAGGCAAATTCCCCCCGGAGATCATTGAGCAGTTTGGCAACATGTTAGATTACTACGGCCAGGCGCCAATTATCGTCAGATCAAGCAGCCTCTTGGAGGATAGTTTCCGCAATGCCTTTGCCGGCAAGTACCGCAGTGAATTTTGTGCAAATCAGGGCAGTTCAGAAGAGCGTCTCGAAGCGTTCCTGAAAGCCGTGAAGCTCGTCTATGCCAGCGCCCTGAATCCTGATGCATTATCTTACCGCCGCGCCATGGGACTTGAGGATAGAGATGAGCAGATGGCGATACTTGTGCAGCGTGTTTCAGGCATGCCATATAAGAAATACTTTTTTCCTGCTCTCGCAGGCGTCGCCTGCTCCCGGAATCTTTATGCCTGGACAGATCGCATAGACGCGACAAAGGGGTTGATCCGCCTTGTATTCGGACTTGGGACTCGTGCCGTGAACCGGGTAGGCAATGACTATCCAAGGATGATAGCCGTCAGCCATCCAGAGCTCAGACCTGAGTATGGCCTTCGTATTGCGAAGTATTCCCAGTGGGAGGCAGATCTGCTTGACTTGGAAAAAAATGAATTTGTGACCATGTCTGTAGATGACATGCTGGCTGACAGGGACTATCCGAATCTTCATCTTCTCATATCTTTCCTGGCGGATGGCTATCTTATTGATCCATTCACAGGACGTCTGGAAGGTTCAACACAAAAGCTTGTTCTCACATTTAGCAACCTGATCAGTCGTACGGATTTCATAGAGATTATGAATTCCATGCTGACAAGACTTGAAAAAGCATATGGACTTCCACTGGACACGGAATTCACTGCTTCTGTCGATAACAGCGGCCACATAAGGATAAATCTGCTGCAATGCCGGCCAATGACAGTGCCGGGCGCAATCGCTCCTATAACTTTTCCCGATGCGCTGCCGAAGGAGCGCATATTATTCAAGGCCAGTCGCACTATCAGCGGCGGGGTGATATCCGATATCCGCTACATACTTTATATTGATCCTAAACATTATGCTCATCTTGAGTCGATGGATGTGAAGAAATCCCTTGGCCGGGTGGTCGGATCAATCAACCAGCACCCAGTGATAGCGCAAGGCAAGATCATGATGATGGGACCTGGCCGATGGGGAAGCAGCAACATCGACCTTGGCGTCAATGTCAGTTACGCCGATATAAATAATACTTCCGTACTTGTAGAAATTGCCCGCGAGGAAGCGGGGCATCTCCCTGAATTCTCCTACGGCACCCACTTCTTTCTGGACTTGGTCGAAGCCGGTATTATTTATGTGCCGGTTTATCCAAATGACCCTGAAGCAGATTTTAACCATGAATTTTTTGAGAAATCACCGAACATCCTCATGGATCTTTTGCAGGATGCCGGCAAATTCAGAAATGTGTTGCAGATTATTGATGTACCGGCTGTGACAGGTGGGAAATACGCTAAAGTGCTTGCCGATCCGCAGAGACAGAGGGCGATTTGCTGTATTGAGTGAGAATGCTTGCATGATTGATTTCTTCAACGAAAGCTGAACCGGGGCCGTATTGTCCTCATCGGCAATCGGGATCAGTTCTTGGTGCTCGAAAACCTGACGCGATTTCTGATAACCTAATTAAAATTGAACACTTCAGGCAGGCGCATAATGTCTGGTTATCAAATCTAGGATATGCAGAACCCCGTGGACACCAAAGCCGATAAGATTCGTATTTCACCCCAAGCGCAACAAATCGGGTGATACCGTCAATCTGTCACTACTGAATCCGGACAAATTTATACCCAGCCGCGAAGTTTCATAGCTTCAACGACGCGCTCCACCGCAACTACGTAGGCGGCCTGACGCATGTTGGTGTTAAACTTCCTCGAGGTATTAATGACTGAATGGTACGCTGTTGTCATTTTCTTATCGAGTCGCTTGTGCACATCTTCCAGTTCCCAGTAATACATATAGGCATTTTGCACCATTTCAAAGTATGACACGGTAACGCTTCCCGCATTGCACAGGAAGTCGGGTATCACGTGAATACCATTCTTATGGAGGATATCATCAGCTTCCATCGTAGTCGGTCCGCTTGCCAGTTCAGCAATAATCCTCGCTCTAATCCGCGGTGCGTTTCTATCTGTTATTACGTTTTCCATGGCAGCAGGTATGAGAATATCTACATCAAGTTCAAGTATCTCCTCGTTGGATATAGGCTTGGCGCCGGGGAAATAGATCACTGAAGATGTCTTTGCCTTATGGATACCGACTGCTTCCGGATCGAGGCCTTCCTTATTGTAAATACCACCTTTGGAATCGCTGATAGCCAACACTCTGCAACCCAAAAGGGATGTGGCAAGGCAGGCTGCATGGTAGCCCGCGTTGCCGTACCCTTGGATAGCCACTGTTGATTGAGAAAGATCAACACCACATTCTTGAGCAGCTTCACGCACCGTGTAAAGGCCGCCCAGAGCCGTGGCGTCGCTGCGTCCTTCCGAGCCGCCCAGAGAGAGTGGCTTTCCCGTGATGACACCAAACTGATTCTTCCCACAAAGTTTTGAGTATTCGTCCACCATCCACGCCATGATCTGCGGGTTTGTATAAACGTCTGGAGCAGGCACATCCTTGTCAGGACCTATGATTTGCCACACACTATCTACGTATGTCCGGCTTAGACGTTCCAGTTCTCCTTGCGACATTTCTTTAGGATTGCAGATTACGCCGCCTTTCCCGCCACCAAGAGGTAGATCAAGAAGCGAGCACTTCCATGTCATCCACGCTGCATGAGCGCGAACATTATCTATCGTCTCTTCCGGGTGAAACCGAATTCCGCCTTTAGTGGGACCTCTGGCATCGTTGTACTGGACTCTAAATCCCTGAAATACCTTTGTAGAACCATTATCCATATGAACCGGCAGAGAAACATGAAGTTCACGCATGGGCGTCCGAAGCACCTCATGAATGCCGGGCTCCAGATTCAAAATTCTTGAGCACTGGTCCAATTGTCTCTGGGCTATGCTGAATGGATTTGTTTTGACCATGTGACTGTCCTTTCTCTGATTTCACGTGTTGTATATATTGCGATCATAACACTTCATTAATTCTCCACTCTCTCGAGTTCACCGCGTATAGGTAAAATTAGTTAAAATTATTAAACTTTAGATGCACTATATCAAAGAATCAGCCTGAAAAGAAAGGATAATTTCTTCAGGATTTCATGCGGAAATGGCACAATTATGACTATAAAAATATAAGTAATTGAACAATATTGTTGACAAATGTAGGCAAAATTGCTAATAGCGACGGCAAACTATTGCCGATTGCCGTATGAAAAAATATTTTGATTCCGAAGGAATTGAGAGAAAAATAGTCCTTATCCTTCGACTTCTTGAAGAAAGCGGGCAGCCGATCGGTGCCCGGCTGATCTCCAGGCGTATGCAGGACTTGGGGGTGACGCTGAGTGAAAGAGCTGTGCGTTATCACCTCAAGCTCATGGATGAAAAAGGGCTAACTCGTCTTGCGGGCAGACGGGAAGGAAGGGTTGTAACGGATAAAGGCATCGACGAAGTCAATAATGCAATGGTGCAGGACAAAATCGGTCTTGCCATTTCGCGCATTGAGATACTCGCTTACAAGACAACATTTGATCCAGTTAGTAGCCAAGGTCTTCTTCCTGTTAATATCTCACTTTTCCCCAAAGAACAGTTCAAAAATGCCCTGGAGATAATGAGGCCTGCCTTTGAAACGGGAGTGACTGTCAGCGATCTCGTGGCCGTAGCGGAAGAGCACGGGCAGCTTGGGAATGTTACCGTACCGGCGGGCAAGATAGGTCTCGCCACGGTCTGCAGCATAGTAATTAACGGGGTTTTGCTTAAAGCCGGCATTCCCATGGACTCAAAATTTGCGGGGATTCTGCAGCTAAAAGACAGGAAGCCTCTCAGGTTTGTTGAGCTTATTTATTATTCCGGTTCCTCACTTGATCCCTCGGAAACCTTCATTATGGCAAAAATGACTTCTGTGCGAAGCGTTCTCGGAACGGGAGAAGGGAAAGTTCTTGCCAACTTCAGGGAGGTTCCCTCGCCATGCAAGAACATCGTCGAAGAGCTTGTTTCCAAACTCAATAAGGCGAGAATCGGCGGTGTTCTGTTGATCGGCGCTGTAAGCGAACCGGTATGTCAGGTGCACGTGGATTTAAATAAAGTGGGACTCATTCTTACGGGGGGACTCAACCCGATTGCCTGTGCACAGGAAGCGGGAATCCAGACGGACAACCGCGGCATGGCTACAGTAATGGATTATCATGACCTGCGCAGATTTTCAGAAATTTGCAAGGGTAAATATGGCAAATAGTCCGTTCAGTACTCGTAGAAGTATACCAAATAATAACAGAGGAAGGAGAAGTAAAACATGAATCTTAGAAGGCCAAATTCGAATGAAGCGACAGGGACATTTAACCGTTCGAGGGATGTAGTACCCATGTCGGGAATCTGTACGAGATGTGTGGATGGCTGCAGAGGAGGTTGCGAAATATGGCTGTCAACATTCAGAGGTCGTGAAGTCCTCTATCCCATAACCTTTGGTGAAATGACTGCCGGAGCTGATAAGAATTATCCCATCGATTATTCTCATCTAAGCATTCAGGGTTATGCTGTAGGGGCAAAGGGCTTGCCGAAGGGTGTCAAGGCCGGTCCTGATACGGCAGTATTTCCAGATGTGGACACAGAGACCGAATATGGATGGAAGAAAAAGGTGAAGATGCGCCTGCCGATTTTTACAGGCGCACTGGGTTCCACGGAGATTGCCCGCAAGAATTGGGAACATTTTGCCGTGGGTGCCGCTATATCCGGAATCACTATTGTCTGTGGAGAGAATGTTTGCGGGATTGACCCTGCACTTGAGCTGGATAACAGAGGAAAGGTTAAAAAATCGCCGGAAATGGATCGACGCATAGAAACATATAAACGCTACCACGAGGGATACGGGGAAATCCTCGTTCAGATGAACGTTGAGGATACGAGGTTTGGCGTGGCCGAATACGTACTCAATAAACATAAGCTGGATACGATTGAACTGAAATGGGGACAGGGTGCCAAATGCATCGGTGGAGAAATCAAAGTCAATTCCCTCGAAAGGGCAATCGAGTTGAAGAAGAGAGGGTATATAGTCCTGCCCGATCCGACATTGTCTGAGAATCAGGCGGCATTCAAAGATGGGGCGATCAAGGAATTTGAGAGACATTCACGGCTTGGTTTCGTGACCGAAGAGGGATTTCTTGACGAAGTGGAAAGGCTCCGAAGAGTAGGTTTCAAGAGAATTACCTTGAAAACAGGAGCCTATTCGGCTGTTGAACTTGCCATGGCCCTGCGCTACTGTGCTGAGGCGGAGATAGATCTCTTGACGGTAGATGGGGCGCCGGGAGGCACGGGCATGAGTCCCTGGCCGATGATGACTGAATGGGGCATTCCTACATTTTATATCCAGAGCCTCACACAGCAGTTCTGCGATAAATTAACGAAGAGGAAGATCAGGCTTCCTGACATCGCGATTGCCGGCGGCTTCTCTTCAGAAGATGGTGTGTTTAAGGCCATAGCTATGGGCAACCCGTATGTGAAAGCCGTGTGTATGGGTAGAGGGCTGATGATTCCCGGGATGGTGGGCAAAAACATCGGAGAATGGTTAAAGGCCAAAGACCTTCCCAAGACGGTTTCTAAGTATGGCAATACCGTGGAAGAGATCTTCGTAGGGTACGAGGAACTGAAGAAAAAATACGGGAAGGAATTGAAAAATATCCCGTATGGCGCAATAGGGCTGTACACCTTCAGCCAGAAGTTCAAGGCAGGTTTGCAGCAGCTCATGGCAGGGAGCAGAAATTTCAAACTCCCCCTCGTATCACAAAAAGATCTGATGTCGCTGACTGAGGAAGCCGCCAAGGTATCGGGCATACCCTACGTGATGGATGCCTACCGGAAAGAGGCGGATAAGATTTTATCTTCATAACTTGATTTCTTGTTAGCCTGAAATCTGAAGCCCCTCTGCCAGGTGCAGAGGGGCTTTTTTTTAGAACTTCAGACGATAGAGAAATCTTAACGGCCTTCTGCTTCACTCTGTAGATGGGCACGACAGATGCAAAAAGGTAGCTGCCGCACTTAACAACGTTGCCTGCCGCGCTTGAATCCATCCAAAATTTTGATGTCCGAAAAAAAAGAAGGGGATGCGATCGTAGATTTGCCGGCAATAAAGATATAAAGAAAGCAGGGCGCATGAGCCGCGCTCATTATCAGGATGACAGCGGTTTTTTTTCTTTTTTGGCAGCCGCTTCAATCTCCATCTTTTTCATCATGATCAAAATGGCCGTGATGGCTGCCTGCGTCATGCCCGGTATCCTTTCCGCCTGCCCGATAGTTGAAGGCTCTATCTTCATCAGCTTCATTTTCAATTCCGTTGAAAGTCCCGGTATGCACTCGTAATTGATGCCTTTGGGAATCTTCTTCCCCTCAATCTGTTTCATCCTTTCCACGGCCTCCTGCTGCCGCTTAATGTATCCTTCATATCTGGACTCTATACATATTTGCTTTTTGACAAATCTGTCCGCTATAGGCTCCCATCCCTCAAAAACCTTCAGATCATCATAGGATATTTCGCTTCTCTTCAAAAGCTGATAGAGTGAGACAGGATTTTTGATCGGAGGTGTTCCCATTATCTGAAGAATATTGTTGACCTTCTCATTTGGAAAAATCTTCAGGGCAGAGAGCCGGTGTATCCTATCGGTTATTTCACGAACCTTTTCCTGCAGGTGATCGTAGTGATTGCGCGGGATGAGCCCCAGGTCGAATCCCTTGGCCATGAGACGGATTGCAGCATTATCCTCGCGAAGGATCAGACGGTATTCTGCCCGGGACGTAAACATCCTGTATGGTTCATCGACACCCCTGGTGACAAGGTCATCGATCATGACCCCCATATAGGCCTCCGAGCGATCAAGGATGAAAGGGGCTCTCCCCTGTACAGCGAGCGTCGCATTTATACCGGCCCACAACCCCTGCGCAGCCGCTTCTTCATAACCGGATGTGCCATTGATTTGGCCAGCCAGATATAAGCCCGCGATTGGCTTCGTTTCCAGGGTCTGCCGAAGTTGCGTCGGTTGCACAAAGTCATACTCTATGGCGTATGCGGAACGCATGACTTCCGCGTCCTCAAGACCGGGGACGCTATGGATGATCAGCTCCTGAAGATCCTGGGGCATACTGTTTCCGAGGCCTTTGGCATAAACCTCTTCTGTCTCCAAACCTTCGAATTCCAGAACGACCGGATGCCTTTCCTTATCGGAGAATCGCATCACCTTGTCTTCAAGAGAGGGGCAGTAGCGCGCGCTGATCCCTTTTATGACGCCGGAATAGAGCGGAGATGACATGATGTTTTCCCTGATGAGGCTATGTGTTTCTCTCGTCGTATATGAAAAAAACGAAGGAAGACGTTCTTCCCGCAACTTCTCTGTAGTGAAGGAAAATGGCTCCGGTTCGGGGTCGCTGTCCTGCCGTTCCAGCTTCGAAAAATCTATAGTTGACGCACGCAACCTCGGGGGAGTGCCTGTCTTCATACGGCCCATTTCCAGACCGAGAGACCTGAGGGATTCTGCCAGACAAACGGATGCGGTTTCTCCCGCCCTCCCCGCCTGGTAGTGCACGCTTCCAATATGTATCAAGCCGTTGAGAAATGTCCCTGTTGTGACGATAATAGCCCTGCCGCCATAAAACACGCCAATATGATCTTCCACACCGATAGCCCTGCCGTCTTCGACGACAATGCGGTCAATGAGAGTCTGCCTGATATGAAGGTTCTTTTCCTTCTCCACTACAGCTTTCATGGCGAGCCTGTAGAGCTGTTTATCGCATTGGAACCGGGATGATTGAACTGCCGGCCCTTTCGAGGCGTTGAGCAGACGGAAATGTACTGCCGTCTTGTCGGCGATCTTCCCCATCTCCCCGCCCAAGGCATCGACCTCCTTGACGAGCTGGCCTTTGGCAAGGCCTCCGATAGCGGGATTACAGGACATGAGGGCAATAGAATCCAGATTGATATTGAACATGATCGTGGAGCAGCCCATCCGGGCTGCCGCTAAAGCGGCCTCGCAGCCGGCATGACCCGCGCCGACGACTATCACATCGTAATTTCTCGACCTATCTTTCATTCCTTAACCTGAGACACTATCTTGAGAGACACGAAGTCCGTCAATGATCTGTTGCACGCAATCTAGCCGCAATTGAAGTATTGCAGTTTTACACATAATTTAATAATGTCAATTTAAAAATTACACCAATAAAGAGGCCTTCTTGCCCAAGCCATCGCTCTGGAACAACACAAAAAGATATTACGATCTAAAGAGTTTCTGGCTGAACCTTTTCGGGTGCAGGGTTTACAAGCTCCAGATCGATGCGGGATTCACCTGCCCCAATCGCGATGGTACTGTATCAAGAGGAGGATGCATATACTGCGACGGTCGGGGTTCGCGGCTCAGACAGATTGGTCCGCTTCCTTCCGTGGCAGAGCAGATCCGCCGAGGCAAGGAATATTATAAAAAGAACAGAAACGCGGGAAAGTTTATCGCTTATTTCCAGACATTCACCAATACATATGCACCGGTTGAGAAGCTGAAAGAATTGTATGACGAGGCGCTGGCAGAAGAAGACGTCATCGGCCTTTCCGTTGGTACACGTCCGGATTGCGTATCCGATGGCATAACTTATCTTCTTCAAGACTATGCACGAAAAAGCCATGTATGGCTGGAATTGGGTCTTCAGTCGATACATGATAGGACCCTGCGGCTTATCAACAGAGGACACTATGCCGCTGCCTTCCTTGACGCAGTGCACAGGCTATCCGGAACTGACATACATATTTGCACGCATATCATTGTCGGCCTGCCGGGTGAAACGCGGGAAGATATCTTGGAGACAGCAGGGGCAATTGCGGCCCTCCCGATTCATGGGATCAAGATACACTCACTCCTGGCCCTCAAAGGAACCGTCGTTGGTGATCTCTATGAAAAAGGGGAAATGGCCATGCTTAGCAGGGACGATTATGTAAGAACGGTGAGCGACATTCTGGAAATTCTTCCGCCCGAGATGGTCATTCAACGGCTGACTGCGGATGGTTACCGGGATATATTTCTCGGGCCCAGATGGGCCGTCAATAAGATGGAAGTCATAAATGCCATAGACAAGGAACTTGATAGAAGGAATACATATCAGGGAATTAATTGTGTAAGAAATATCTGATCTGCCGAGGCTGCAGACAATGAGCAGGAAGCGCTGGATGTCGCGGCATATGTATTGCGTATTTAGAGAAAATTTGATTTAGTATATATTGAGAGCGCAAGAAACTTTTCAACATTATAGTTGAGGTAAGACCCGTTTGGGTGGAACATCATGATAGGAATTATCGATTATCAGGCTGGAAATCTGACCAGTGTGGCGCGGGCACTTCGTTATTTAGGAATGCCTTGCCGGGTCAGTGATGATCCCAAAGTACTGAAGAAGGCCAATCGTATAATCTTTCCCGGAGTTGGCGCCGCAGGTGAAGCAATGGCCAATCTGCGACAGAAACAGCTGGATCTATGGATACCTGAATGGGTAGGGGAAGGAAAGCCCGTGTTGGGCATCTGTCTCGGAACGCAGGTTATTTTCGAGTACAGTGAAGAGAATGATACGAAATGCCTCGGAATCATCCCGGGCGCCGTCAAGCGATTCCCAAATAATCTACAGGAAGACTGTATGCCCCTGAAGATTCCCCACATGGGATGGAACCATGTAGCCTTTCAAAATGATCACCCCGTTTTTCGGGATATTACCGATGAAGCTCAATTCTATTTCGTCCACTCCTATTATCCGGCGCCGACGGATGACCGGTTGGTCATCGGGTGGACCGATTACGGGCAACTCTTCTGCTCTGCGTTGGCCCGCAGGAATTTAGTGGCCGTTCAATTTCATCCGGAAAAAAGCGGAAGGCCGGGACTTCAGATACTGGCCAATTTCTGCCGTTGGGGAGGCGAAGATGCTGAGTAAGAGGATCATACCCTGCCTGGACGTGCGTGATGGAAAGCTCACAAAAGGTATCAAGTTCAAGGGGAACATCGATATCGGGGATCCCGTCGAAGCGGCGCGTGAATACTATGAACAGGGCGCTGATGAAATTGTCTTTTACGATATCACTGCGTCATCTGACGAACGGGATATCATGATCGACGTTGTCACACGGGTTGCGGAAACAATTTTTATTCCCTTCTCGGTCGGGGGCGGTATCCGTACTGTTGAAGACATGCGGCGTGTCATTCTTGCGGGAGCCGAAAAAATCAGCATTAATTCTGAAGCTGTGAAGAATCCACCCCTGATATCTGAAGGCGCCAAGGCCTTTGGCAGCCAGTGTGTAGTACTGGGCATGGATGTCAAGAAGGTGGAGGCGAGTGTAAAGACACCTTCAGGCTATGAAATGGTTATTCATGGGGGGCGGGTATTCACCGGAGTCGACGCCTTATGGTGGGCAAAAGAGGCAGAAAACCTGGGGGCAGGTGAGATTTGCCTTAATTCCATCGATGCCGACGGTACGCAGGACGGTTATGAAATCACACTTACGCATCTCATTTCCACGAATGTTAACATACCGGTCATTGCTTCAGGAGGAGCGGGTAAACCAGAACATCTCAGAGATGTCCTCACCCGCGGGACAGCCGATGCAGCGCTGATTGCATCGATGGTTCATTATCGGCACTATACGATCTCAGAGATCAAGAAGTATTTGCAAGGCAGCGGCATAAGGACGAGGATGACCTGGTGATATTCGAATTTGATTCATCGCCCTTGATTATTTTTTTTGATAATACTATATTAAAAAAGGTTGATTCAGCCCAGGGAGGCAAAACAAGGTGGACAAGAAAAGATACGAACTGAATGTACAGTTGGCCCAGATGCTAAAAGGCGGCGTTATCATGGACGTCACCAATGTGGAACAGGCTAAGATAGCTGAAGAAGCCGGCGCGGTTGCCGTGATGGCCCTGGAAAGGGTGCCGGCGGATATCCGCAAACAGGGAGGGGTCGCCAGGATGTCTGACCCCGCCATGATCCTTGAAATTAAGAAGGCCGTATCAATACCCGTCATGGCGAAGGCAAGGATTGGTCATTTTGTTGAAGCCCAGATCCTGGAGTCCCTAAAGATCGACTATATCGATGAGAGTGAGGTGTTAACTCCCGCCGACGAAGAGAGTCACATCGACAAGACGAAGTTTTCCATACCTTTCGTCTGTGGCTGCCGTAACCTGGGAGAAGCGTTACGACGCATTGCCGAAGGAGCGGCTATGATTCGCACCAAAGGCGAAGCAGGAACAGGAAATGTCGTCGAGGCAGTGCGCCACATACGTACGGTGAACCGTGAAATAAGACAGCTGGTCGGCATGCCTGTCGAAGAGGTTACCGGTTATGCGAAAGCAAACGGCATGCCTTATGAACTTGCCCTGCAGGTGAGAGAGCTGGAACGGTTGCCTGTAGTTAATTTCGCCGCAGGGGGCATCGCAACCCCCGCCGATGCCGCCCTGATGATGCAGCTGGGATGCGATGGAATTTTTGTGGGTTCCGGAATATTCAAGTCGAACAATCCGGCGTTACGCGCCCGGGCGATCGTAAAAGCGACGGCTTATTACAATGATCCCGCCAAGGTGCTGGAAGCCTCGATGGGTCTCGGAGAGGCAATGCCGGGGCTTGAGATAGCCGAGATTCCGCCAGGACAGCTATTAGCCGGTCGGGGATGGTAGCAAAATGATCGGCGTTCTTAATCTTCAAGGTGGAGTTGTCGAACACCTCGATCACCTGGAACGTTTGGGTATTCCTTGCATACCCGTGAAAGACCCCGCCGATTTCTGCAGGCTTTCCGGCCTGATAATCCCCGGTGGCGAGAGTACGTGCATGTCCCGGTTGATGCGTATCTTCGGCATTGAAGAGGTCATACTGCGCGAATTCAAGCGGGGAATGAAAATCTGGGGTACATGTGCCGGCACGATTCTCCTGGCAAAGTCCATAGTCGGCGAGCCGGCCTATCTCAGTCTGATCGATATCGAGATAGAACGCAACAGTTTTGGGAGTCAGCTTGACAGTTTTGTATCTGAGGCCTGTATTCCCCAGGTTGCGCCATACCTGCTACCACTCATCTTCATCCGCGCACCCAAGATCACGCGGGCAGGCGAGGGCGTGAACGTATTACTCCGGATGGAAGACTACATTGCCGCAGCGGAAAGTCCGAATGTCCTGGTCACGGTTTTTCATCCGGAACTGACCGGATGTGTCGCCTTCCACCGCTACTTTGCAAAAAAATGCGGGTTCGATCCCCTCGACCAGAAGAGTCTTCCCGCCATAGATCCTGCCTGGAACAGCAAGAGCTGGACCCGTCAAGCCCGAATTACAAGGAGCTGAGAGCCAGCCGATTTCACGCAGCTGCAAATTTTCGCGTTTGCTTCTTCAAGTGACTTATACGACGGCGCAGGATATCTTTTAGCTTTCTGTTCTTTGTTGCCTGGGCCGCCTTTTTTTCTTCTTTGAGCTGCTTAATCTTTCCTTTTATTTCGTTCTTGCTCAATTTTATTTTTGCTACGACCTTTTTCCTTATCTTAACAGGCGCCTCATCCTTGATGCCTCTGGCTTCCTTGATACAAGCTATAAGTTCCGCCTTTTTCATGTCGTGGACTGCCACGGCTCGCGGAATTTCCAGAGCTATCGCTCTCAGTTCCTTGACCGTCATTTTTTCTAACGCCTTTTCTTCCTTCTTATGCTCTTTCTTTGTTGTATCCTCTACCATTATTATCCTCCCGTAATTTCATATTTTCACCTAATCGGCAGCAGTTCTTGCACACCGTATAGTTTTCGCGCTTCCTCCGGTGTACAGAGATCCTTGCCATCAAAGGCTTGTTTGAATTCGACCGCGAGCGCATTCCCCGTAGCTTGCTGCGGGGTAAGCGAGCGAATGCCGAACGGTACTGTTCCCTAAGAATCGAAGATTCTCCGCAGCTTGCTGCGAAGAGCTTGAAATCCTTCGAGCTGTGCCTAATTTTTGATGAGCTTAATTCTTTCCTCCATGTGAGCCGCCTTGTCCGGTTCCTTGTTCGTTTTGTAAAAGGATTGAAGCCTGCCGAGATAGGCGAGGAGAGCCTTTTTCCACCCGTTCTGTGATGCGATATCGATGGCAAGTTGTAAATCTATTTCATCATCTTTATCCTTTTTAACAAGGAGGCCGATCGCGATTAATTTTGACAGGGAGTTATCCATTTTTGAAATTTCACGAGCAATGGTTTCTTTTTTGCCGCTTTTAAATGCCCTCAAGAAACCCTCATACTGCTGCGGCAATTGGTTCTCATCGACGTTATCAAAGGCGCCTTTCAGGAAACCATAAAAGTTCTTGTTTTGCGAAACCGGTTCGACGGCTTCTATCCTCAGATACTCGCCATCATCAAATGCTTCGAGGACGGCTACCTGGACAGCGTATTTTGTGAGGTAGGCTCTGGCGAGAATGTCCAGATCTCCGCTGCTCTTTATCTCATCAACGGCCTTATCAAAGTATGCTTCGGCGATACGTTCCTTGCCGCTCAAGTAGCTCTTTTTATAGTTTTCGAGTTGATTAACGGAGGCGTCTGTCCATTCGGGCACGGGCTTCGACGAGCCGCAGCCAACAAGCAGGAAAGTGAACAGCATGAGGCAGATTATTTTTCTCATGGGAGTTTTATTGTTTCCGGTTGCTTCTTAAAAGGGATTTTCCTGTCAATCTCTTTGACAAGATTGCCGATCGTATTGAGGGTTGTATCGATCTCGGTTCTCAATACCTTTAGATCCCTCGTCGATTCGGCAGTATCAGCACTGATCTTTACGACATTATCGACGGCCGCGTTCATTTTTTGGAGCTTTACGACTACGTCTCTTAGGATCGTCCTCACTAAGGGAAGGACGCCGTCCTGGCCGTACATCTGATCATCCGCCTTTGCAAGGATATCTCTAACCTTTTTCAGAGACTCATTAACAGACTGAACGCTCTCTTTGGATCCGACGGCCATCTCGAGGAGCGTGTCTTTCTTCGCCAGGTTTTCCGTCAGTCTCTCCGAATGCCTCAGGATTTTATTCACATCTCCCTGAGGGTCAGCAAGGTTCGCTGTAATGATTTCAATGTGCGCAACTACCTTATCTATCTTGTCCAGGGTAGGCTGGACCCTCTTTATCGTCTCATTGATATCACTGACCGTTGTCATCTCAGGCATAGCTCTTAGCGACAACGGGGGGCTGTTCAAATTCTCCGTAGTGACAATAAGGCGGGCAGAACCTATGAGCGGCTTGTAGAGGCTGAATTTGCTATCTGATCTGATCCATTTTACATGTTGTTCCGGTATCCTTATTTTTATAATGAGTGTTCCCTCGTCATTTAATTCTAATGCCTCTACCTTGCCGATCTTAAATCCGGAAAAGACGACGGGCATTCCCTCCGTCAGATCCTCACCTGATTTTGATGAGAGGGTATAAATATATTCTTTTGTGAAGAAGCCTTTGCTGTAAGCCAGATAAGCTACGGACGTGATGATCAATAGTGATGTCAGTACTACAAACAAACCGACTTTGAATTCAACTCTCTTAAACATAGTGTTCTCGTAGGTAGTCTTAACGCTCACTAAAGAAGTACTGTTCAGCAAAAGAGTGAAGAAGCGATGCTCACCCTTCAACTTGCCAAATCATCAAACGGTAATCATGCCGTATCTGTCTTTGGACCATAGATAATCAAATATATGGCATTCTTTAAATGAATCATCAACAATTTTCAAGGCATCATATATAAATCGATCATCCTTGACGTCTGGTATAATAGTAAAAGGTCTATCAATAACAATAATAGAATCTCTGACCATAGCGGCTCGCAAAAGCATCACACAAAACCGCTCTTTATTGCTCAGGGCGGGATTTCGCTTATTAGAAATATCTTCCAAACCGTATCTTGTCAGATAGCTGAGAACCAGCGCTTGTGCTTTATCTGCGGATAGATTCTCATGATACTGCTTGATGAGAGCGATATTAACCGACACATCCAGGTTCGAGATGAGTGGCACATCCAGCGAAACGAGCCCCAGGGTTTTTTTATGTTCTTCGGCGAAGTCCTTCAATCTCTCATCGAGAGCGACTTCACCTTCAAACAGCCTCAAATGAAGATTAGAATTAATGACAACACCTCAATGAAAATAATTGCTATGAAGACATCGACCATGCCGTTAAGAACCGAGATCGGTATACTCGTGAGATCATTTGTGGCATGTAGGCCGAAACGTATGGGGATTAATGTAATAAAAAAGCCGAATGTACAACATTTTACAAGAGATATTACTATATCATAAAAATTGGCCGAACTTAATAAAACATTTGAATAGGATTCCAGACTCAGTCCGAAAAGCAGCTTTGAAAATAATAGGCCGCTTGTCAAGACCAGGATAGAAAAAAAAGCACTCAGCAAAACAACGGACAAGACGCCGTTTATGACCCTCGGTAAGAAGAGGTAGTCGACCGCATCGATATTGAATTTATCCAACGTGTTTAATTCTTTGTTAACCTTCATGACGGCAATTTCGGCATTTATGGCAGAACTGGAACGGAGGGCAATCAACAGCACCGTGACAAAGGGCGCCAATTCCGTAACAACCAGATCCATGATTATCCGACCCAGATGCTCGGCAAGGCCCAGGTTCTTTATGATTTGAAGAACGATACCCATGAGAAGGGTGCCGAATATGATAGAAATGCCTATGAACAGGGGCAGTATCTGTACAGAAGTAAAATATATCTGGTGTATGAGAACCTGCCTCGTTGCACTGTTGTAAGAGTTCTTGTTAAACATCTTCAGGATGATAGTGAAGGCGAATGAAAGGGTATCTCGGAATGTTTTGGTTACATTAATCGTCGTTGTGCCGATTCTTACTATGGCATTAATCATAATGCCCTCGTAAGCACGGGACGGCGCTGGTGAACTCGAACAGGCATACTTTGCAAAACGCTGCTAATCATGGGGTCGCTTATCTTGATTGGTTGAATGAGCCTCTGTTCACAATAGGCCTGTCCCAGACCAGATTTTTTTATGGTCAGCGAAGATGGTGTGATAGCTTGGCCCTCAATATAATTGCAATGAATGTTAACATAATGTAAATGGAAGCGCAAATACTTGCTCTTCCAAGAATCAAAATCGCAGGGCGCTTCTGAATGTATATCGTTTCTCCCCACAATGTGAGAGAAACATGATTAAAAAAATGCTCGAGGAGATGGAGTCATGAAAATCATTCGCTTTCTTTCAGACAAAAACCATGAAATGTGCGGACTATATGAACCGGAACTCGAAGGCCAGGCCCTGATAATACAGGGAGACCTGTTCGGGGATTTTGAAGTCACGTCGAAATTAGCAATAATTGGAAGCATTCTTCCCCCTGTTTATCCCTGCAATATACTGGCGTTGGGATTAAACTACAGGCAACATGCCGACGAAACGAGTGTGTCTTATCCCGATATACCGATCTTATTTCTTAAAGCGACAACCAGCGTGATTGGACATATGTCGCCCATCTTCCTTCCGCAAGCAGGTTCTGAGAATGTCGACTATGAAGCTGAACTGGCCGTCATTATAGGAAAGACGATCAAGAACGTATCCCGCTCTGAAGCGATGGATTCTATTTTGGGTTATACCTGTGCCAACGATGTCAGCGCCCGGGACTGGCAGATCGAAAAACAGAAAAAGCAATGGGCAAGGGGAAAGAGTTTTGATACTTTCTGTCCCTTAGGACCATATCTCGTCACAAAAGATGAAATTCCAGATCCCCAAAATCTCCGTATCCGTGCCGTGTTAAATGGGAAAACTGTACAAGATGCAAATACTTATGACATGATTTTTGACGTTCCTGCAATCATCAGTGATCTTTCGAGATCTATGACGCTGCTGCCCGGTACGGTAATCTTAACTGGTACTCCGGAAGGTGTCGGTTTTACCAGACAGCCTCCGATACACCTTAAGGACGGTGATATTGTGACCACAGAAATAGAAAAGATTGGCCAATTAACTAATCCTGTGAAAAGAGAAGATCAGGCAGATAATGTTATCTTAGATGGTAAGGAAGCCCGAAAGCCACTGAAGCTTTCGGATTAAGGGTCAACAAATTCTGCACAGTTTATTGACAAAAGAAAAGAGCCGTATATTATAGTAATATGGTCAAGCGGATCAGTTCCAATAAAGTACGAAATCTTAAGCACAGCTTATATTGTTAAATATTTATCTTAAGTCCCTGCTGGGTCTTTCCTCGGTCCGATAAGGGAGCGGGGTCCGAGATGAAATCGACTGAGTGTTCAGAAAGCCGTTACAATTCTTCGAGGGTGGGAAATTGAAGAGTCTTGGCATTTGTATAGGTGCATCGACATTATCAGCAGTAGGCATTACCAGAGACGGAAATGATCATATCCATAAGACGTCCATTAGTGTCAAGCCTCACAATGGCAACCCTCGACAGGCGTTGCTGGAAACGCTCACAAATTTGGATTCGAGCGCATATGACAGAATTGCCGTAACGGGCAGAAAATTCAGGTACTCCGTAAATCTTTCATCCATTTCCGAGCCGGAAGCAGTCGAATCCGCGCTTTCTTACTTCAATGGCAAAGGGCAGAATCTCAATGCTGTCGTCAGCGCCGGAGGAGAAACCTTCATGGTCTACGTCTTGGGAAAGGACGGGAGGATATGTTCGGTTCAGACGGGGAATAAATGTGCATCGGGGACAGGGGAATTTTTTCTTCAACAGCTAAGAAGAATCGGCATGTCGTTAACTGAGGCAACTGATTTTGCCAACGAAGAAAGGCCTTATAAGGTATCAGGGCGCTGCAGTGTATTCTGCAAAAGTGACTGCACCCATGCAACAAACAAAGGTGTGCCGAAAAGAAGGATCGCCGCCGGGCTGTGCAAGATGATGGCCGGCAAGATCATTGAAATAATCAAACAGATTCCCAGGGACGATATCATGATCGTCGGCGGGACCGCGCAAAATCCGGTGATGATCGGCTATCTTAAGAAAGAGATTAAAAATTTGATCGTTCCGGAGGAGGCTCCTTACTTCGAGGCGCTGGGCTCAGCGTTGTGGGCGCTCAATCACGAAACGATAAAATTGCCGGAAAGGGAAAATCTTTTTAAAGGGGGCAGGGATTCCTTTTCCTCATTGCCTTCTCTTGGCAGTGCTGCCGGTATGGTCGATTTCAAAACAGCGGAAAGGGGGATAGCCCAAGAGAATGACCTGTGTGTTATCGGCCTCGACGTAGGATCGACGACGACGAAAGCGGTCATTCTGAGATTAAATGATGACAGGGTCCTGGCCTCCGTGTACCTGCGTACCCAAGGGAATCCTGTTCAGGCCTCAAGAGAATGCTATGCTGATCTCTATGACCGGCTGGGCGGACTTGGAGAAAGAATAAGAATTGTTGGATTGGGTGTAACAGGCTCGGGCAGGCAGATAGCAGGATTACATGCCATGACGGGCGGCATCATAAATGAGATTATCGCTCATGCCACAGGGGCATTATTTTTCGATAACACAGTAGACACGATCTTTGAGATAGGCGGTCAGGATGCCAAGTATACCTATATAAAAAATGGTGTGCCATCAGACTATGCTATGAATGATGCTTGCAGCGCCGGTACGGGCTCATTCCTTGAGGAAGCTGCGAAAGAAACGATGGGACTGGAAATGGAGTCCATCGGCGGCATCGCGATGAAGGGACAAGAGCCTCCAAACTTCAATGATCAATGCGCGGCTTTTATCAGCAGCGATATAAAAAATGCCTCCCATGAAGGCATGACGAGAGAAGATATTGTCGCCGGTCTCGTGTATTCGATCTGCATGAACTACGACAACCGAGTCAAGGGAAATAGACCCGTAGGTAACAACATATTCATGCAGGGCGGTGTCTGTTACAACCAGGCGGTGCCTATCGCCATGGCGGCTCTGACAGGGAAACGGATCGTAGTTCCGCCGGAAGCAGGACTGATGGGGGCCTTCGGCGTTGCCCTGGAAATAAAACGTATGCTTGAACGGGGTCTCCTTAAGGAAGAAAAATTCTCTCTTAAGGAGCTAAGGGACAGAACCATTGGATACGGAGAACCGTTCATATGCAATGGGGGCAAAGAGAAATGCGATCGGAAATGTGAAATCGCCAGGATCAGAATAGAAGGTAAGACGTATCCCTTCGGCGGCGCCTGCAACAGATGGTATAATCAAAGATTTAATATTCAGTTTGATACCGAAGGACTGAATTTTGTTAAAATTCATGAAGAGCTCGTTTTTAAAAAGTATGTTCCTCAACCCGAGGAATTGGGGGTCAAGGAGAATTCGAAAACAGTAGGCATAAATAAATCCTTTCTGGTGAATTCTTATTATCCCCTTTATTACCGCTTCTTTTCACGGCTGGGTTTTCGCGTCTTGATTTCGGACATTTCCGAGCAGGAAGGTGTAGACCGCCAGAGGGCACCATTTTGCTATCCTGCAGAGATTTCGCATGGCTACTTTCATAATCTTTTGAGAAAGAAGCCGGATTATCTTTTTCTGCCCCAGGTAAAAGGAACGTACGTGGAAAATGGATGCAAACAAGGCATAACATGTCCCCTGTCGCAGGGAGAACCTTATTATATCTCAAGTGCCTTTAAAGATACGGAAACATTAAGAAATCTAAGAAGAGAGGCAAAGATAATAACGCCGGTCATCGACTTCTCGAGAGGATATGAAAAGGCGGAGAATGTTTTTGTAGCTGTAGCGCGAAAGCTCGGCTGTCGGAAAAGTTTGGCGCGCAGGGCATTCTCGGAGGCAGTTGAAACTCAGAAATCCACCTATAAGGAGATGAAGGAGGCCGGGATGCGGTTCTTACGTGACCTCGAGAAGAATCCTGACCGGTCCGCCGTGGTTATCTTTGGCAGATCTTATAATGCCTTTGTGCCGGAGGCAAATATGGGTATACCCCATAAATTCGCATCCCGGGGCGTGCCTGTGGTCCCATTTGATTTCCTTCCCTTGGATGAAGAGGCCATTGCTGATAATATGTATTGGTCAACAGGGCAGTCGATTCTCAAGGGAACGAATTTCGTAGAAAGACATCCGCAACTCTTTGGATGCTATATCACTAATTTTTCCTGCGGTCCGGACTCTTTTCTCGTGGGATATTTTCGCCATATCATGAAGGGAAAGCCCTTCCTGATCCTTGAACTCGACTCACACGTGGCCGATGCAGGTCTGGAAACGAGAATTGAAGCCTTTATGGACATCATTAAGAATCACAGAGAACTGAAAAAGTCCCGTATTGATGCCTCTGCTCCATATCATTCTTTGCCGCCAGCATATTTTGATCATAGGAAACAGGAGTTCATCGATTCCAGGGGGAGAGTTTACCCGTTTCACCATCCCCGGATACATCTCATTTTCCCGTCTATGGGGCGATTTCTGAATGATGCTACCTCGGCCGTGTTCAGATCGATAGGGATCCGAGCATCGGTGCTTCCACCAGCCAATGCCGAAGTTCTTAAACTTGGAAGGGGAAACACCAGTTGTAAAGAATGTCTACCTCTGTTGCTTACCGTAGGTAGTCTCTTGAAATACTTGAAGGACAGAGGAAAATCGCAAGAGCTGTTGGTCTATTTTATGCCGACCGCTTCCGGTCCCTGCCGGTTCGGTCAATACTCTCCCTTTATCAGCCAGCTTATCGCCCGCAACGGGATTGATGACGTCGCCTTATTCTCCCTTCAGGCCGAAAACAGTTATGCGGAGACCGGAGGCAATAACTTCACCCTGAAACTGTGGTCATGCCTGGTTGTAGCTGATATCATGCAGGATATTTATTCAGTTATCCTTACAAATGCTGTGGACAAAGAATCAGCCCTGGATATATATAATCAGGAAACCAGGAAGCTCATTGACGTCTTCGAACATTCGCCTAATTTTAAGGACATTCGAAGAACCCTGGAGAGCGTAGCCGATAACTTTCGGAAAATAAGCGTAAAAAGGCACGTGCATGAAACCCCCGCAATTCTGCTCACCGGGGAGATATTTGTTCGCCATGACGATCTGTCCCGGCAGTTCCTTGTGGAAAAACTGGCTGAACAGGGATTTGCAAGCAAAGTCTCCAGTGTCATCGAGTGGGTCTATTACACTGACTGGTGCTTCGAAAAAGGGTTTTCAGCGGCACCACCCAAGTTCCGGGAACGGTTCTCCCTCTTGCTGAGATCGGCATGGATGAGAAGCTATGAAAAAGCGTTCAAGAAAACCATGGAGCGATCAGGTTTGTACACATATCGGCTGGACGATGTCGATCATCTGATAAGTGAGAGCCGGCATTTAATAAATCCGGAGCTGACAGGTGAGGCCGTGTTGACTATTGGCGCAGCAGTAACCGAGGTACTCCACCGCTACTGCGGGGCTATAGCAATCGGCCCCTTCGGCTGTATGCCCAATCGTCTGGCGGAAGCTATTCTGTCAAGAGAGATGGGCACGGAGCTTCCATTTTTGGCTATCGAGAGCGATGGGAACCTTTTTCCGCAAGTCATCACGGCAAAACTCGAGGTTTTTCTATTGCAGGCATCGAGGTCACATGAGCAAATGAGGAAATCACACAGGAAGGGTAGCCACTGAGTGCAACTTGGCTTCCGCGGTTCTTACCGCTGCACTCATAAATGAAAAATAATGGTATTTTGCGAACAGATATGCTAATTGCGCACAAATATTTCAATGTCAAGGGTCTCAACCCCGAGGAGGTCGATAAGTAACAGATGGAAAATAAGAACAGAAAAACCTTTATCATGTTTCTACTTGCTTTCCTGATAGGGTTTTTTATCATTTCCCTTATAGAAGTATTGAGGTCTTCCCTTGTCCCCGTCGGATCTGATGTGCAGACAGTATCGGCGGTTTCATCACCGGAAAGCCCGCGCGTACCTTTTTCATTCGCTGATTTGGCGGAGAAACTGAAACCAGCCGTCGTAAATATCAGTACGACGAAGACGGTCAGAAGCGGTCGTGGAGGCCCATTTCGGACGCCCTTTGACAGATATTTTTGGGGCGATGATTTCTTTGAAAGATTCTTTGGCGATATACCCCAGAGAGAATTCAAGCAGAGAAGCCTTGGGTCCGGCTTTATAATCAGTCATGACGGCTACATCTTCACCAACAACCACGTAGTGGAACAGGCTGACAAGATACTGGTCAAACTCTCTACCGGAAAGGAATATGAAGCGAAGGTGATCGGTAAGGACGCAAAGACGGACCTTGCCCTTATAAAGATTAAACAGAGCGAAAGCCTGCCAGTGGCCGAAATAGGGGATTCCGATAAATTGCGTGTAGGCGACTGGGTCTTAGCCATCGGGAATCCCTTCGGCCTCGAACAGACAGTGACTGCCGGCATAGTCAGCGCGAAAGGCAGGGTGATCGGGGCGGGGCCCTATGATAATTTTATTCAGACTGATGCTTCCATCAATCCCGGCAACAGCGGCGGGCCGCTATTCAACATGGAGGGAAAGGTAATCGGCATCAATACAGCTATCGTGGCGCAGGGACAGGGCATCGGATTTGCCATACCGGTGAATATGGCCAAAACCATACTGCCTGACCTCAAGTCAAAAGGAAAAGTCACCCGCGGCTGGCTGGGTATTTCGGTCCAGGATGTAACGGAAGACATAGCCAAGAATCTCAAACTTAAGGATAATAACGGTGCACTGATATCCGAAGTGTTCAAGGGGGACCCCGCTGACAAGGGCGGACTGAAAGCGGGAGACCTCATAACTGAGGTGAACGGCAAGAGGATAAAGGATACCCACGAGTTGCTGCTCACTATCGCCTCTTTCCATGTCGGGGATAAGATTGAGGTCAAAGCCTTGAGGGATGGGGAGGAGAAGACCTTTCACATTATCGTTACGGAGCGGAAGGACCAACCTGAGGTAGCCTCCGCGAAAGAATCGAAAGAAAACTTCGGCATGACGGCACAGGAGATCACGCCGGAAATCGCACAATATCTTGGGATTACCGGGACGGGCGGCGTAGTTATCGTCGACGTCAAAGACGGAAGCCCTGCTGATGAAAAGGGTATTCAACCCCAGGATATCATCCTGGAAGTCAATAAAGTGAAAATTTCTTCCATGAAGGACTACGTGCGGGAGGTATCGAAAAAGAGTGCAAAGAAGAGCCTCCTCCTTTTGATCAGAAGGGGCAACTCGACTTTCTTTGTCAGCCTGCGCAAATAAAGAGCGCCCTTGTTTAAAAGACGGTACCGGATTCAGTATGGAGCGCGGTCATAATCTCTTTGCGATCTATGAAACGCTAAACGCCCACTTCGGTGACCTAAACTGGTGGCCAGGCAATTCCCCTTTTGAAGTTATAGTCGGGGCGATATTGACCCAGAACACAGCCTGGCGAAATGTCGAAAAGGCCATAGCCAATCTGAAATCCAAAAAGCTTCTTCACCCCGCACGAATTTTAGGGATAGACGATTCGACACTTGCCGATCTCATTAGACCGGCGGGCTATTACAATATCAAGACCGGGAGACTGAAATCATTTGTACGATTCTTATACGATGAGTTTGGCGGCAAACTTGACAACATGTTTGTGGAAGACCTCTGGGACCTGAGAGCAAAGTTGCTCACGGTCAAAGGCATCGGTGAGGAAACAGCCGACAGCATCCTTCTCTATGCAGGAGAAAAGCCCATTTTTGTCATTGATGCCTATACCAGAAGGATTTTACAGAGGCATGATATAATCCGCAGCGATGCAACGTATAAAGAAATTCAGAATCTCTTTATGACCCGTCTTCCGCACAGCGTCCCCCTGTACAATCAGTATCATGCCCTTTTCGTCAATACGGGAAAATATTTTTGCACCCGAAAGCCCCGGTGCGAAGGCTGTCCACTCCCAAAACCGGTCTATTGAATGAAGCAGGTCTCTATGCCTAACTTCTACGATTATGCGGGTATCATCCATAGCCATTCAGCATACTCGTTTGACGGCAGGGCTCCCATATCGGAAATTCTGGAGGCGGCGAGAATCAACGGCATTGACTTTGTCATGCTTACGGATCACTCCAACATACGGGCGAAGGAAGAGGGACTTGAAGGGTGGCACGGCAATACTCTGCTCATCGTCGGTCAGGAAATTACGCCCCGCTTCAACCATTACTTGGCCTTCCACATTGATGCGCCTGTGATTATCCCCGCTGATGAACAGGATATTGACCCTCAGATCTACGTGGATGAGGTTTTGGCAAGGGGAGGAATGGGGTTCATTGCCCACCCGGACCATGAGGGAACGAAATTGTTTCACGTGAAACATTACCCCTGGTTAGACTGGAGCGTAACAGGTTATACAGGCATAGGGATATGGGACTTCATGACGGACTGGCAAAACACCCTGAGGGGATATCCGCGATCGATACTGAGCTTTCTCTTCCCGGCCTTCTTCCTCACGGGACCGCGAAAGGTAACCCTGGAACGCTGGGATCGGCTGAACAAGAACGCTAAAGTAGTGGGAATAGGTGAACTCGACAATCATGACACCCACAAGCGGGTGCTGGGCTTCAATCTATCTGTCTTCCCCTTTGCGAAGGCATTCAAATTTATGAGGACCCATGTGATTACCGAAGAACCTTTGGTCAGAGATCATGCGAAGGATATGGCATCACTGCTTTCTGCCCTGAAGAAGGGAAGGGTGTATGTTGCCGGAGAGTATTTCCACGAATCCAAGGGATTCTCATTTGTTTTGACGGATAACAGCGGGAGCGCTACTATGGGTGACGACTTCGTCCTTGAAAACGAGGCTTGCCTTACAGCAACATTTCCTGCCGCTGCAAAGATACGCATCATCAAAGACGGAACTGCGATTAGGGAAGAGATCGGTCAAGATATGACGTGCAGCGTCAGCGAGCCCGGAGTATACAGGGTTGAAGCCTATCTTAGAGTCCTCGGCAAGTACCGGCCCTGGATATTTTCGAACCCTGTCTATGTAACGAAGGCTTGAGAACGGACGATATGATCAAGCATCTCTCACGCTTTGCATTGAAATACGGCCTCATGCCCGTTGCACACTATCTTGTCCGTGCATACCTTTTGCTGATCAAGATCAAGGCTGTCAATGAAGATATGGGTTTGCAACACCTGAGAAGCGGCCACAAGATGATCGTAGCGATCTGGCATCAGCGTATTCTGGTGATAATGGGTTATGCGAGAAGATTCGGTGGATATAAACCATCCGTCATGATCAGCAGGAGCCGCGACGGCGAAATGATTGCCAAGGTTTACAGCCGCTTTAACTTTCGTCCGATCAGGGGATCAAGCTCCCGGGGCGGCAAGGAAGCTCTCGCGAATATGGTCGAGGATCTGGTCCACCATCAAATAGCCGTACATATCCTTGATGGGCCGAGAGGCCCCAGAGGGGTTGTAAAGCCGGGGCTTATAGTGATGGCACAATTGTCCGGCGTTCCCATTGTACCGGTATATATCTCGGTCAATCGGGCCTGGGTGCTTAATAGCTGGGATCACTTTATCATACCCAAACCATTCAGCACAGTCGTCATCCGCTGGGACAGCCCCATATATGTACCTGAGAGCATGGATAATGAAACCTTTGAAAATACACGGAAAAGTATTGAACAGCACCTGAAGGAGAACCAAGTCCGGGATGACCGGGAACAGGGCTGGACAACGTCCCTGCTATAGAATGCCGTCTATTTGGGAGACTCCAACCTGATCTCAAAGAGATTGGGCCAGTATTTTCCCGTCACAAATAGCCTGTCGTCTTTAGCGTCATACGCAATGCCGTTTAAGACATCAATGTTTCTGCCCGCACCGACATATCGATATAAGTCCCTGAGATCAATCCAGCCAAGAACCTGCCCGGTACGTGGTGAGATGCGAACAATATAGTCAGTACCCCACACGTTGGCGTAAATTTCGCCTTTGATATATTCGAGCTCGTTGATATTCGATAAGCTTCTGCCCCGATCACGTACCTCGATTTGCTTCACCAATTTATAGGTACCGGCATTCAGGAAACGCAGGACGGCAGTGCCGTCACTCATGATGAGGTAATTGCCGTCGCAGGCGATACCCCAGCCTTCCCACGGGTAGGAAAATGTCCGGAGAAGACGGAATGATTTAAGGTCATAGACAAAGCCGGTGTGCGACTGCCATGTGAGCTGGATCAGTCTGTTCCGGCAGATAGTGATGCCCTCGCCGAAATGTTCCGCCGCGAGACTTTGACTCTTTAAAACCCTGCCTGTCGCGAGTTCAACTTTGCGTACGCTAGACTGTCCCGAAATCCCCGTTCCCTCGTAGATATATCCATTGTAGAATACCAACCCCTGCGTGAAGGCATCAGGATCGTGCGGATATACGTTAACTACCCGGATATTGTGAAGGCTGGTTCCCGATGTGTCGATGGGGGTGAGGTTCAAACCCGTATCGAGCGAAGACGCAAATCCCGGCGAGGTACAAGCGACGGGCAGAATAGACTCCACCCAAACGAAAGAAATGGCACCGGATGCAAGAAGAAAGACACATACTCCCATGAAGAAGAACTTTTTCACAGACGTCAACCGCTTTTCTTAAATGTCTTCTCAGCCGCTGCGAGCGTTGTAATCGATGTGCATGTTATATTTATAGTCTTGAAGAAATCGCGCAAGGGCCGACCGGGGCCGACTTCATAGATCGTATCCGTATGCGACGCAAGGGTCTTCATATTGTCCACCCACAGGACGGAGTGATTCAGCTGGGAGACCAGATTGTAAATTAGATCCTCATACAGGCCTGAATGAAATATCCCCCTGAAATTTGAGGTCACTATCACCGACTTATCTTGAACTATCCCCTTACCAACGGCTCGCAGTATTTCCTCAAAGGGCTCGACAATTGTGCTCATAAAACGACTATGAAAGGGCGCGCTTACATTAAGAAGGATAAAGCGAAAGGGGCCGGCCTTGGCAAGTGCTTCCCGTAGCCTCGCCTCTGCCTCCGGCATCGCATCAGCCTTACCACTGATAACTATCTGATTGGCGGAATTGATATTTGCGATGTCGATGGGGAGATCCTGCAATGACAGCCGAACCGCCTCTATATCCAGATTATCGGAGATCACAGCAGCCATGGTCCCGCGACCGACGGGCACGGCATCCTGCATCAGGCGGCCGCGGATCTGTACGATGCGTACAGCTTCAGACAGCGGAAGAGCGCCAGCGGCGACCAACGCGGTAAATTCGCCGAGGCTGTGACCGCCAAAGAGGGTCGGTGAGAATCCAAAAAGGGTCTCCAAACCGCGGAATATGGCAATTTCCGTAGTCAAAATGCATGGTTGGGTAAACTCCGTCAGGTCGAGGCGTTGATCGTCGTTGAAACACATGGCAGCAATATCCCATCCTGCCGCCTGCGATGCCTCTTCATAGACCTCACGGCATACAGGGACATTATCACAGAAATCCTTTCCCATTCCTGGCCGCTGCGCCCCCTGGCCGGGAAAGACAACGGCTATTTCATCTTTTTTCATACGCGACGAGTCTTCCTGCGCTTCATCAATGGACAAGTTCTTTCAGCAAATCTTAAGCGACACCGGTAAATACACCGCTCCGTCTGCTATGGCAAGGGGCTTTTTCTCCCCGGGTAAAAGAACTTTATCGAACACGAAATGTCCAAGCAAGCACCCGACAATGATCATGCATGCTATGAAAATACTTGTAATTTTCTAAAAAGATAGTATTTTGTAATTCATATGAAACTGAATTTGCTCATCCTCGGTTTGTTAATGGTCGCATCGACTTCCTGGCCTGTGGAGAACTTTACAATAGAAGACGACGACCTATACGCAGTTCCGCAGAATGCCGAGGTTGCAATTCGTCAAGCCGAAGCCAAAGACGATGACCTGCAGAAATGCGAGTTCGTCGGCAAAGCCGTTGACCTTGACGGAGATGGACAAGCTACAGATTTAATCGTCACACTGCGGGATGCAAGTGGATGGGATGCCGCCGTAGGTCCGCTCTGGGTGCTCCGCAGAATTGGAGATTCACTTGTGATAGTCCTATCCGAAGGAGGCCATTCTGTAACAATCGGTAAGACAAAACACAAGGGACTATACGATCTTGCCATATCGGCCGAGAGTGCCGGCTGGTCCCGTCAAAGCATTTGGCAATTCAACGGAGAGCGCTACAAAAAAGCCAAGGAAAAAACGAAGAAGGCAGACTGAGAACATACTGCAATTACCCTTCCTCAGAAATGTCGAGAGGATGTGATGAGAAGAAGCGAGAGGGAAATCAAAGATAGAACGGCGATAGATGTCATAATCCGCCAGTGCCAGGTATGCCGCCTGGGCTTATCCGATGGTGCGGAACCTTATATCGTTCCTTTGTGCTTTGGATATGACGGGGAGGCGCTTTATTTCCACAGTGCTCGCGAAGGCAGAAAACTGGATATCCTTCGCAAAAATAATCATGTTTGCTTTGAGTTCGATATACCTGAGGGGATGAGGGAGGCGGACCAGGGCTGTAGCTGGGGGATCAAGTATCGCAGCGTCATAGGGTTTGGAACCGCAGAGATTGTGGATAATCAGGAAGACAAAAAGAAAGCCCTGGGAATTATCATGGCTCAGTATTCAGGCAGGGAATATATATTTCCGGAAGACGTAGTGACAAAGACCACAGTAATAAAAGTAGTGATTGCGCGTTTGACCGGGAAGCAAGCATAAACATATAACAAACGTCTATGCTAAGGAAAGGCGGAGATGCAGCCCATGCGCTTGTGGTCATTGCATCCCAGTTACCTTGATGCGAGGGGACTCGTCGCTCTCTGGCGGGAAGGCCTGCTTGCCCGAAAGGTTTTGCAGCACCAGACAAAAGGCTATAAGAATCATCCTCAGCTGGATAGATTTAATGCTCATCTGCAGCCCACGGTTGCGATGGATTGTTATATTCGGTTCGTTTACGAGGAAGCCGTCAGGCGTGGATACCATTTTGATGTGGCCAAGATTGGCCCCAAGCAACAATGCCCGAAAATCCCCGTTACAGACAGGCAGCTCAAGTATGAGCTGAATCACCTTAAGACGAAAATGAAATTGCGGGATCCGGCACGATACAAGAAAATTCTTGCAGTCAAGAAACCGCGGGCTCACCCGCTCTTCCAGGTAATCGCGGGCGGAATCGAATCGTGGGAAAGAAAGTGAAAATATAACTTCGCAGTTTAAATGAGGAGGAACAGTATGAGCACTGGCGACAAAACGTGGGATACCCAAAAGTGGCAAATGATACAAAAACGTTTGGGCTATACTGATACCGAGATGAAAATATTTCGGGACAATCCCCGAAATGAAGAAATTTTATCCATGGTGCCGGAGCTGATGAATAAGACAATTATTGCAGAAGTAGTTGATTCACACGGATGCAACAGCCAGCACAAGGTCGGTGACCGGTTCTTCTTTGACAGTGCGGGAAACCTTCTTGCGGCACTCTCTCCGAAAAGGATATGCATCTATGCATTGAGTGTGATTATGCCTCAGATTTTTACAGCAACCGAATTCCTTTACGCAGGCGCAGACCCGAATGAGATGAGATTCAAGCGGACCGGGTGCTTTGATGTAGGCGTGGCGTGCGGGGGATGGGGGCGCGTCGTTCTCGAATTGAAGGTGGAAGATCGCAGCAAAGCCTGATGAGTGTTTTTGCCTAATTCCCAACCCTATTTTATTTGCAGATATAGAGCTTGCTTATCGTTGCATTTGGCAGTACTGTTAAACGTATCTCAGGGGGTGACGATAATGACCAAGATTCCCAACATCATACCGATTACCGATCTTCGTCAGGCGGCGTCGTCCGTGCTGAAGCGCGTGAAATCTTCACGGCAACCCGTTGTCATCACCCAAAGGGGAAGAGCGGCCGCAGTTGTGGTAAGCATGGAGGCCTACGAAAAATCGCAAAAAGAAATGGAAATTCTACGCCTTCTCGCCCGCGGTGAAAAGGAGATCGAAACAGGCAAGGGTTATGATCTCAGTCACGTCCTTGCAGATGCGGATGCCTTACTGAAATAGGAGGATTGTTTGAGAGTTCTTTTTACTCCTTCCGGACGAAACCATTTTCTTCGAGCTATTACCTCAATCGATATGGAAGGTACATCTGCCGCAAGTGCATTTCGGAAGAAGGCAGAAAAGACCTTGTCACGGCTCAAACGGTTTCCCGGGTCCGGTACGGCGCTGCCAGAATTTCCTGATCTCCCCTTCCGGGAAGTGGCGATAGCACCATGCCGGTTTATTTATCGCGTGAAACAGAAGACCGTCTGGATAGTCGCCGTCTGTCATAGCGCTCGACTTCCCAAAAAGCCGACCGAAAAAGAGATAGCTTAGTTAGCTATCGATTATGTATTGATATCCCTTCAATGTCCAGCCAGCATTTGTACGAATACATGCCGGCAAGCGCCTTTACGGCTCGCTCCGGTGTCAGGAAAGTCACCCCTTTATATTCCTTCCCCTCGATCTCTTTAATGGCGCGGGCATTTTCATCGGAAAGAAGACAGACACCCAGAATGGGTTTGCCATACTTCTCCATCAGGTGAACTACGTGTTCACCGTAACTGAGTTCGAAATCAGCTACCCGACGAACAATTTCTCCCAAAACCTTACGGTCACAGGTCCGATCAGCTAACTGAGAGGATTCGATCATTCGCTTTACAAATACCAGCCTGCCAAGTATGCCAAGGTGAATTGCCGCATCACACCCATCCCACTTCAGCAGTTCTTCGATGAGTATCATGGGAACGGAGAGATCCATCTCCGCGACCAGGTCTACCGGATTCGACCGGCTCCAGTAGGGAGGAAGGATTTTATCGATCCGTGATATTATATGAGATGAAAGTTCGGGTACTTCCAGCCCATATTCCATGCACAGATCGGCCGTAACCACCCCCCAGCCCCCGCCCAGGGTCATTATTGCCACCTTATTACCCTGTGGCAGCGGGAGCGACGCGAATGCAGCGGAAAGATCAAGGAGGTCCATGGAAGTCTCTCCCATGACGACTCCTGCCTGGCGGCATGCGGCCTTAAAGACCTCAGTATTGGAGGCCAATGCGCCCGTATGACTGGCGGCGGCGAGGTTGCCAGCGCGTGTGCGGCCGCCTTTGAGCATGAGAACAGGCTTTTTTCGGGAAACTCTCCTGGCTGATTCGAAGAACCTTCTGCCATCTTTGGGGCTTTCTACGTATAGTACAACTGTCTTTGTCAAGTCATCGGTTTCGAAGAATTCCATATAATCTTCGATCGTGATCATCGCCTCATTTCCGGATCCGATGAACGCCCGTATCCCAATCCCTTCACTCTCGGCAAACATCAAGAGCTGTGTCCCGAGATTGCCCGATTGAGCAACGAGCGTCGTCGATCCTGGCTTCGGCCGTACATGCTGATACAGGGAGAAGAGATTTTCATGGGGATTGCATATCCCCATTGTGTTGGGCCCGAGAATTGTAATTCCGGCCTCACGCGCCTTTTCCACTAGCCGCTCTTCCAGTTGCGCTCCCTTTTTCCCCGCCTCACTGAAACCCGACGTTACTAAGAGCATGCTCTTGATGCCTTTTGCCTTAAGCTCTGGAATGAGGTCAATGACCTTTGCCGCAGGGACCGTTACCACGGCAAGGTCCACGGGCCCGGGGGTGTCTGCCAAAGATTTGAAGACAGGCCACCCTGCAATTTCACCGCCCTTAGGATTAACCAGATAAATTTCACCTCGGAAATTACCGGCAACCGCATTAGTGAAGAGAGTATATCCCCATTTACCGAACGTCGCAGACGCGCCGACAAAGGCAATTGAGCGGGCATTAAAGAAATCGCGCATTGCCATCTTATCCGCAGGTGGACGCAGAGATTTGTTTTGAGGAACCTTCCCGACAATGACCAGCGCATCTACGGCAGTCACCCGGCCATCGGGCCCGACGAGCAGGGGATTGATATCTACCTCCCGCACTTCCGGATGTTCCATTCCAAGCTTGGATAGACCGAGAAGGATGCTGACGATCTGTTCACTTTTTGCCGACGCCTCACCGCGAAACTTTCCCAAGAGGTCAACGGCTCTGATCTTTTTTATCATGTCATACGCGTGTGTTTCATCGAGGGGTGCTATGCGAAACGTCACGTCGGCAAGTGCCTCGGCAAAGATGCCTCCCAAACCAAACATGACAATCGGACCGAATTGGGCATCATGAAACAGCCCCGCCATGAATTCCCGTCTGCCTTCCACCATGTGGTATATGAGAAATCCTTCCAGGTCATCACCAGCAGCCTCGGCAATTTCAAGGGCAGCTTTTCGGACTTCTTCCGCGCTTTTCAAGCTCAACTTGACAAGGCCGCGTTCCGTCTTGTGTGTAAGCCGGGCGCCGAGACCTTTTACAACGACGGGGAAACCGGCGGCTTCAGCCTCTATAGCGGCCTCGTCCACACTCGCGGCAACACGTTCATCAACCACAGGCAGACCATAATTTACGAGCAATTCTTTGGATTCCGCCTCTGTCAGGGCAGATCTCCCTTCTTTTCTTGCCTTACTTATAAGTTCAGCGACGTCCATGCATGACCCTGCCTGTCATTTTTACTCAGTGATGGTGACCGCTGTTTATCATACGTGGTCGCTGAGTGCAAATACCATATGGGCCTCGAACCATTACATTGACATTTCCTGACAGAGAATCTAAAATAAAAATATCCAAACACAAAGGGGGTGTGGCAATGCTTGACTACATCAGGAAAATGACATTGGCCGGCGCCGGGTTGGCAATAATGACCACGGAAAAAGTCCAGGAGATTATGGATGAACTCGTCAAGAAGGGAGAAATGACGGAGAAGGAGGCGCGAGAGGCGGTCAGTGAATTTGTGGAAAAATCAAAGCAGGCAAAAAAAGATTTGGAAGATAAGATGGAACAGACGGTAACGGGCCTCCTTAAGCGTCTGAATATTCCCACGCGAAAAGAACTGGAGGAAATCAAAGAACGGCTTGCACGTCTGGAAAAAAAGGAAGTGTCCAAAGGATAATCTGCGAGTAATCGGAAGAATGCATATTGACAGAGATATGGCCGCAGATGGAGGTGGAATTTATGCGATTCAGAAAGGCGGGAAAGGTCACGGAGAATCTCTGGTATCTGGGCCGTGAGGAAGCGGGGATCTATATTTTTGAAGGGCGAGACAATGCAATCCTGATTAACGGGGCGATGAGCTACATACTCCCCGACGTTCTGGAACAGATGAAGACATTTGGGATAGACGCGGAAAAAATCGGTAAAATACTGATACTCCATTCGCATTTCGATCATGTAGGAATCGTTCCATATTTCAAGCGGAAGTATCCCGGGATAGATGTGTACGCCTCGGCGCCGGCCTGGAAGATATTCTCCATGCCTAAAGCTATCGAGGTTATGAACAGCTACAGTAAACTCAGTGCGACATGGTGGGGCGCCGAGAGCGCCCTTGCGGCCTATGATCTCGACTGGCGCGATGACATTACCGGGCTCGCCTTAGCCGAAGGAGATAAGATAGACCTCGGCGGTGTCACGCTGCAGATAATGGATAGCCCCGGCCATTCCAACTGCTCCATTACTGCCTACGAGCCCGAAAGAAAAATCATTTTCGCCTCCGATGCCGCGGGGATTCCTTATAAGGACTTCTGCTTCCCTTCCATGAATACAAATATAACGCAGTATCTGGTTAGCTTGGAAAAATTGAAGCCCCTGCCGGTATCCTACCTCTGCGGCGACCATTACGGCTATATCACCGGGGATGAGGCGTCCGGTTTCCTCGATCTGACCCTTAAGGAAGGCGTCAAATGGAAGGCCGTCATGGAGGATCTATACCGCAGGTGTGGCGGTGACATCGATGCCGCCGGAAAAGCCGTCGCCGATTATTTCTATAATCAGATGCCGGATTATTTTATTCGGCGGGACATCCTTGAAGGGGTCTTCAAACAGATGTTGAAATTCATCTCCAAGAACCTATAGGAAGAATACAGACCATGAACAAGAGAATGACGGCAATTCTTTTCCTCGCCCTTTGCTTATCCCCTATGATCTCCGCTCCCGAAGTCGGGGCGGCGGCAGCCCAATTGAGGCCGAACCAGCTCCATTCCTATCTCAGGCAGGGAATTGAAAAAGTTTTCAACCTTGAGCCGCAGAGCGCGGGCGTCTATCTGCAGAAGGCTTTGGACCTGGATCGGGATAACCCGATGGGCTATGCTTTTTCTGCTCTCGAGAACTTGTTCTTCTATGAGATTAGCCTCGATCAGAAAGAACGGGAGAAGTATCAGGAGTCCATGCTTCGCTATGTCAGCGAAGCTACGGCCCGGGGCCAGAGCAGGATTGAGAAGAATCATAATGACGCGCAGGCCTATTTTGCCACGGCCATGGCAAAGATCATCAAAGTCCGCTGGGCCATCGGGCAAAAACAGTATCGCACCGTAGCGCAGGAGACATCGAATATCTGGGAATACTTGGAAAAAGCAAAGAAAGAAGACCCACAAAATTATGACACGTATTTTCTCATGGGCCTCCTCCATTACCATCTCGACCATCTCCCTCCCCTGGCCCGTTTTTTTTCTTCCCTCCTGATCGCTTCCGGAGACAGCAGGAAGGGGCTTCAGGAGCTGGAATTGGCGGCGCAGAAGGGTGATCTCCTCAGAGAGCTTGCGCAGTCTGAACTCGCGTCGGTGTATGTGAACTTTGAGAAACAACCCGCCCGGGCTCTTCCCATTGCCCGCGAGCTCCGAAAAAGGTTTCCCCGCAATTATAACTTTTCTTTTGCTTTAGCGAATGCTCTCTCCGAGCTCCACCAATTCCAGGAGGCATTTTCCATAGCCCGTGAGATCGAAAAAGGTATTCAAGCACACACGCCCCCCTTTGTTCCCCAACTTCAGCCGCGTCTCGATCAGTTAATGGGAAGAATCTTTTTCAACGAGGGAGAATATACCAAGGCATCCGAATATCTTGAAAAGGCACTTAAGGATAAGGCGCCCTATAACGCCCGGGTTCGCGCGTGGGCCCTCGTGCGCGTGGGAATGATACACGACGCTCTCAAGGAGAGGGAGCAGGCGGAGGAATACTATAACAGGGCCCTGGCAGAGCCGGGCGGGGAAGGTTTTGCACAGGTGGAGGCAAGGAAATATCTGGATAGCCCCTATGTACCTCCCCCAAAACCACGCAGCCGGCAGTGATTACAACCAAGCAAGTTTGAGAGGATAGGCGCGTAAATGCCTAAGAGTAATATGCCTTATGTGACGAGGCTTTTCATCGCTCTAAAAGGTTTTAATTTCGTGACGGGTTCTTAGTGACACATCACAAACTGTTCTTTACACGGGAAGCTAATTTATGTCACACTTAATTCAAATCCTATCCGTCCAATTCGGTATCACGCTTGTGATTATACTCGCCGCTAAATAAACGTATTTTTGTCGCATAAAAAAAGAATGGAGGTTTCCCATGGCGGAAAAAAAAGTAGTGCAACAGGGCAAAAAAGTGAAGGACTTTTCCTTGAAGGATCAGAACAGGCAGGACTTCCACCTGTCGGAGTACAGAGGGGAAAAGGTGCTCTTGTCCTTTCATCCCCTCGCCTGGACACCCATATGCGCAAAGCAGATGCAGTCTCTGGAAAAGAATAAGAAGTCTTTAGATAGACTCAATACTGTGGCCGTGGGTCTAAGCGTGGACAGCGTGCCCTCCAAGGCGGCCTGGGCGAAAAGCCTGAGGATCAAGAACACGAGACTCCTCGCTGATTTCTGGCCCCACGCAGGCGTTGCGAAGTCCATGGGCCTGCTCCGTGCAGAGGGATTTTCGGAAAGGGCCAATGTCATTGTCGACGAGACGGGGAAAATCATCTTCGTCAAGGTCTATCCTATCAGGGAGCTTCCTGACATCCGAGAAATACTGCGTGTGCTCACGGCATACAAGGGTAAAGGATAATCATCGCCGGGTAATATGATGGAGGACGCTATGCACAAAGAAAAAGGATATGCGGGAATGAACAGGAGGGATTTCCTCAAGGTCGGTCTGGCAGGAACAACATCGTCTTTAATAGGGTGGGAAGGCCTGGCTAATGCCATGGAATATGCATCCGTGGGATCCTTCGTCTTTCCTCCGCCTGTATACAGAACCCTCGGCAGAACCGGCATGAAGATCACGATCGTAAGCTTCGGAGCAATGCTGACGCCGGAAGCGGAGGTGATGAACGTCGCCTTTGATCACGGCGTGAACTATGTGGATACGGCGCGACGCTACATGGGCGGCAAGAATGAGGAGATCGTCGCGAAGGCATTGAAAGGCAGGCGCGACAAGATATATGTGGCAACGAAAACGAAGCCTGACTCGCATACAAAAGAGGCCATCTTCAATGACGTTGAGACGAGCCTCAGGGCGCTGGGAACAGATTATGTTGACGTCATCCAACTCCATAATCTTACCGCTGAAAACAAAGACCGCATATTGATTCCGGAGACGCGGGAGGCGTTCACAAAACTGAAAGAGCAGGGCAAGGTCCGATTCTTCGGGGTCACAACACACAAGGGTCAGGCGGAAGTCCTTAACGCCCTCATGGATGACCGCGACAGGTTCTTCGACACGGCTCTCGTAGGTTACAACTTCAAGAGCAGCGCGGATGTGAAGGATGCGATAGCAAGGGCCGCGCAGGCGAACATCGGGATTATTGCCATGAAGACGCAGGCGGGGGGTTACGATACCGGCGCGCTGGGTCCCGTCAGTCCTCACCAGGCAGCCTTAAAATGGGCTCTTCAGAATACGCACATCACGGCGGCCATTCCCGGCATGAGAGACATGGCGGAGCTCCGGGAAGACATTGCGGTGATGGGGATGAAATTCGGGTACCTCGACAAATTCATCCTGAAGCGTTACGGCGCCGCTGTGAAACATTATTACTGCAACCTCTGTGGAGAATGTGAAAGTACATGTCCGAAGGGTGTAGAGATCAGTACGATCAACCGCTGCCTCATGTACAAAGAAGGATACAAAGAATCCGGTCTTGCACGGTCCACATACGGCGAGATACCGGCATCCGTCTCAGCATCCGCATGCCTTGACTGTCCGGATTGTGTGGCCAGATGCGTGAATGGGCTTGACATTGCCATGAAGATGAAGAGGGCGAGGAGATTACTCGCTTAGAGAAACGATGCGCGTTTGCCGGACAGGGGGCATATCAATGAATCGCATGGGAGTGGTCTTCTCAATCGCCGTATGCATTTTCTTCTTGACCATCCATGCATGGGTTCCGGTCTTTGCCGCGGACGGAGCCATGGAAAATATTTTGCCTGCTTATGGCTGTGCTCAAGGCTGGACGTTGAAGGATACGGTCGCCCTTTTCGATAAAGACACGCTCTTCGATCATATCAACGGCGAAGCAGAGCTCTATTTTCCTTACGGGTTTGATATGCTCGCCACTGCCACATATATGAACGGAAATGATTCGGAAGTATGGATCGTGGCCGACATATACAGAATGGCCTCCCCGCTCGATGCCTTTGGAATCTACTCCAACTACCGAAAGGCGGATGCTCCAAGTGTTGCCATCGGCGCTGAAGGATTTGTGTCTCCGTCGCAGTTGATGTTTTACCAGGACAGGTATTTTGTGAGGCTTCAGGTTACGGGCGCGACAAGTCTGGGACAGGATGTATTTCTTGCGTGCGCGCGGTCTGTATCGCAGAAACTCCCGTCCAATGCGAGGCCCGTCGGGGAACTTGAGGCCCTGAAGATACCGGGCATTGTCCCGCGGACGGAGCGATACATAGCAAAGAGCCTCCTCGGATACGCCTTTCTCCGGCGGGGCATCATCGCGGACGCGCTTCTCGAAGGCGAACGCGCCCAGGTGTTCCTAGTACCCGAAGATTCCGTCTCTGCTGCAAGAGAGGCCTTTGATCGATATCATTCTTACCTGAAGGCAGAAGGGAAAAAAGTGCAGCTGCAAGAAGGGCGAGATTACGTTACGATGGTGGCTGTGGATCCTTTGTACGGAGGGGTGTTCGTAGAGCGGTCAGGCCGTTACATCATCGGTGCCGTGAGGCTGAAGGAGCCCTCCTCCGCCGCAAAACTTATCGAGGAGTTGCGGGAAAGGCTTGGCGGCGGCAAGAGTTAATAGAATTAGAGATAGGAATATCTTGTGTTTTTTTCCATCTTCGCGCTGTAAAGCATCTTGTCCGCCTTTTTCAGGAGCGACATGGCATCATAAGCACCGTCTTCCAGGTGCGATAATCCATAGCTTACCGAGATGCGGATCGGAGTACCCTCAAAGTCCAGAGGGTGATTGATAAAAAAGGTCTGCATGCGGGTTGCGAATTCACAGGCTTCATCTGCCGGTGTATTGGGAAGGATGATGATGAACTCATCGCCCGCAAATCTTGCGACAACATCGCTCGTACGAGTCATGGACAGCAGTTGAGTCGCCACATACTTCAGCACAATATCGCCGGCGTCATGACCATAGCGGTCATTCACCATCTTAAAATCGTCCACGTCGAGAAATACAACCGTAAGCGGCGTCCTGTACCTTAGCGCTCGGTCAAACTCCCTCTTCACTATGTCTTCCAGAACCCGGCGGTTTAACAACCCCGTGAGTGAATCCCGAGATGCCAGAAAGTTGAGTTTCTCATGAGCCATAACATTAGAAAGACAGATGGAAACAATGGTTGCCAGCCGTTTCAGCAACGTTGCATCCATATCGGGGCGGTAACGGGATTTGGAGTTGTCTCCTTGATTCAGGCTGCCGATGATCCCACCGTCCAGCGTCAGGGGAGCAATGGCAAGAGACCGGATGTGATGTTTGTACTGACGGGGAATCAATGCGTGGAAAGCCGTTAGATCATTATTTACAAGTATAGGTTCTGTCTTATTGTTGATGACCTTGAGAAAATGGTTTTTCCCAATCAGGCTCGTGCGATCTCTCAGGATTTCCGACGTTGCTGCTTTTTGCAGCATCTCCGCAACGTCGCTCTCTTCTATCAACGCCATCCATACATAGGGAATTGCCATCTTGTCCTGGATTTCCGTGAGAAGTCTTTCGAGAAAGTCCTTGAAATTGAGAATGGATAAAATACTAGCTTCGATCTCGAAGAATTTCTTTGCAATCTCCTGATTCTCGTTTACCGTTTCAATGATCTCTTTGATCTTAGCCATACGTGACATCCCGTTGCGAAGAATTGAAAATGATCTTTCATTCCTGCTCGTAATTCATAGCCCCATAGAAGCTACTATATTTGATGAAATTGCACAACCCGATAAAACACGTATCAAGAGCTTCATCCCGTTTACATTCCTATGCATTATATGATACATTTAAAAATATGCAATCGATGTGACGGGGAACACGCCGCAACACAAAAACGGATTTTGCGGAGAGAAGGAGAGCTGCCGTATGAAGGTTTCTGCATCGAGTATCTGGTCGGCAGTCAAGGAGATCAGAGAAAAATCGCCGGTGATCCACAATATTACCAATTATGTGGTCATGAACAACTCCGCCAACGCACTGCTGGCCATCGGGGCTTCGCCGGTTATGGCCCACGCGGAGGAGGAAATGGAGGAGATGGTTAACATAGCCGGCGCTCTAGTCATCAATATCGGAACCTTAAGCCCGCATTGGATAAGAGCAATGCTTCTCGCTGTTGACCAGGCGAAGAAAATTAACATCCCGATCATTCTGGACCCCGTCGGCGCGGGTGCAACCGCATACCGCACCCTTACGGCGAAGGAGCTAATACGGGAAGCGCCGCCGGCTATCATCAGGGGCAACGCCTCGGAAATCATGGCCCTCATGGAAGGGGACGCAAAGACAAAAGGGGTAGAAAGCACGGCCTCCTCACATTCCGCAGTGGACATCGCCCATAAGTTGAACAAGTCTTGTGGAAGTGTCGTCTGCGTCAGCGGAGAGACGGACTACATTATTTACGGAGACGAAGTCACCAAGGTCAAAAACGGTCACCCCATGATGACGAAGGTTACCGGTATGGGATGCATTGCAACGGCAATATGCGGGGCATTTGCTTCTGTTAATCGCGCCTACGCCGAGGCGGCTGTCCAGGCAATGGCGGTCATGGGTATAGCCGGAGAAATCGCCGTAAAAAATGCAGCAGGTCCGGGAATGCTGCAGGTCAGATTTCTCGATGCCCTCTATGGGCTCTCAGAAAAGGATATAAAGCATTACCTCAAGATAGAAGGTTGATCGTGCGCGGATTATACCTGGTTACAGACCGTGGAATATGCGGCAACAGATCACTTGAAGACGTGGCATGCCAGGCCCTCGTGGGCGGAGCAGCCTGCATACAGCTCCGTGAGAAAGATGTGTCCACCCGTTTTTTTGTGGAAGAGGCGCTGAGGATGAAGGCGCTAACGGTCAGATTCGGTGTGCCTCTCATCATAAACGACCGCATTGACGTGGCGCTTGTCAGCGGGGCTGACGGAATCCATATCGGGCAGGGCGACATGCCTTATGCCGAAGCCAGGAGACTCATGGGGCCCAGGGCTATCATCGGTCTTTCCGTAGAAACATGGGATGACGTGGTAGAGGCGGAGGCATTCGATATCAATTACCTCGGTGTCAGCCCGGTTTTTGAGACACCAACCAAGACCGACACGAAAGGGAATTGGGGCCTGGAAGGGCTCACGAGAATCAAGGCCTATTCACGCCACCCGCTGGTGGCAATCGGCGGCCTGAACGCATCGAATGCCAAAGATGCGGTGATGGCCGGAGCCGACTGCATTGCGGTTGTCTCCTCCATCTGTGCGGCCCCCGACCCTCTGCGTGCTTCCCGGGAAATTAGTGCACTCATCCAGTCTGCCTTAAAGAGGCGGGGAACATAGGGATCCCTATATGCTTCCAAGAAAACTGATCATCTTTGACTACTCGGGAACCCTCAGTCTGGAATCTACGCTATTCGGCCAGTCTGATTACTTGATGAAGCAACTAAGGGAAAGCGGTTTGGCGGACCTCGGAGTCACGAGCCCCGGCATATTCTGGGAACAGATCGTCAATCCTACCTGGATGGAAGGGAGCACGACGGAGACAGGATATAAGAAGGTCATAGAGGATAGGATAAACGCTATTCTCAGTCAGAATGTGTCCGACGACGCCCGCGTGAATATTTCTGATGCGGCGTCCTTATTTGTAGATAGCTATCTCAGCCATTCACGAATCGACGGCCGCTGGCAGCCCGTTCTGGATAAGGTGAATAGATATCCTTCCATAAGAACGATCATTGCTACGGATCATTACGCCGAAGCGACGCCTTACATCTTGCAATTTCTTGAAGAATTGCATATCCAGGCGGTTGCGGCCAGGACAGCCATGGCCGCTCCCGGAAGCACATCAGTCATTGTGGCTAATTCCGCGGATATCGGTTTTCATAAGGACAATCTCCGGTTCTGGGAAATCCTCAAAAACGGACTGGACGTGGGCGGAGTTAAGGGCGTCTTGCTTATCGACGATTTCGGATGTAATGAACAGAAGGGGAACAGCTACAGCGCGCCTGAGAAAGTTGAACAGAGGAAACGCGATACAGTAAGATTGCTGCAGCATGTCTTTTCGGCGGAAGTGCAGGCCATCCCGTTCATTACAAAGGATAATAGAAATGAAGAGGCTTTTTCTGAACTCATTACAGGCACAGGAGCAATAATCGATCGTTATCTTGTCGCAGCGGATGACGGGCAATAACTTCAGCCGCCCCGTCTGGAAAATGGACGGGAGGCATAATTTTTGTTGATGACGGAAGGAGATTATCGGGCCGCATGTCCAATGAAACGACTAAAGTAATTTATTCCATGATCGGTGTCTCCAAGTATTATGACAAGAAAGCAGTGCTCAAAGACATCTATCTCTCCTATTTCTACGGCGCCAAGATAGGCGTCCTCGGTCTTAACGGTTCCGGCAAGAGCTCTCTCTTGCGCATACTTGCGGGAGTTGACGAGGAATTCAACGGTAAGACGGTCCTGTCTCCGGGCCACACCGTCGGGTTTCTCGAACAGGAGCCACGCTTGGACGAGGCGAAGACTGTGCGGGCAATCGTCGAAGAGGGCGTGCAGGGAACTGTTGCTCTTCTAAATGAATTCAACATCATTACTGAGCGATTTAGTGAACCGATGTCTGACGATGAGATGAACAAACTCATCGAACGTCAGGGAGAGGTTCAGGAGAAACTCGACGCACTCGATGCATGGGACATCGATGCCCGCCTGGAAATGGCCATGGATGCCCTGCGCTGCCCGCCTGGTGACACTCCCGTGAAGGTGCTTTCCGGCGGAGAGAGGCGGCGTGTGGCCCTCTGCAGGCTGCTGCTCCAGAAACCGGACATACTTCTTCTCGATGAACCGACCAACCATCTTGATGCCGAAACGGTCGCCTGGCTGGAGCACCACCTGCAGCGCTACCACGGCACCGTCATTGCCGTGACCCACGACAGGTATTTCCTCGATAACGTGGCAGGCTGGATCCTGGAGTTGGATCGCGGGCAGGGAATCCCATGGCAGGGCAACTATTCATCATGGCTGGAACAGAAACAGAAACGTCTGGAAGTGGAGGAGAAGAAGGAAACCGAGCGGCAGCGGACCTTACAGCGCGAACTGGAGTGGATACGCATGTCACCGAAGGGGAGGCATGCGAAGTCCAAGGCCCGCATCAGTTCCTACGAAGCGCTCTTAAAGGAGGAAGGGGAGAAGCATGGGAGAGACCTGCAGATATATATCCCGCCCGGGCCGCGACTGGGTCAGGTAGTCATTGAGGCGGATGCGGTGAGAAAGGCATACGGTGACCGTCTTCTCATAGAGGGGATGTCGTTTTCCCTCCCTCCCGGTGGGATTGTCGGCGTAATCGGCCCTAATGGGGCGGGGAAAACAACTCTGTTTAGAATGATCACAGGCCAGGAAAAACCGGACTCGGGCACGATCAGAATAGGGGAGACGGTCAAGCTTTCATACGTGGACCAGAGCCGTGATGTTCTTGATCCGGCCAAAAACATCTGGGAAGTGATCTCTGGCGGGCAGGAACAGGTAGAGCTGGGCCACCTCAAAATGAACTCCCGTGCCTACGTCGGACGTTTCAATTTTTCCGGTACGGACCAGCAGAAAAAGGTCGGCATGCTCTCCGGAGGCGAAAGAAACCGTGTCCATCTGGCCCGGATGCTGAAGGAAGGAGCCAATGTGCTTCTCCTTGACGAACCGACAAATGATCTTGACGTGAATACCTTGAGGGCGCTTGAGGAAGCTCTCGAGAACTTTGCGGGCTGTGCGGTTGTAATCAGTCATGACCGCTGGTTCCTCGACCGCATCGCCACCCACATCCTTGCCTTTGAGGGTGACAGCAAAGCGGTTTGGTTCGATGGAAACTACTCGGAGTACGAAGCGGATAGAAAGATGCGCCTCGGCGCTGCGGCCGATCAGCCGCACCGTATCAAATACCGGCAGTTGACGAGAGCATAGACTCCATGTCCGCCGTGGTTCCATCATGCAGCACGAGGTCTGCAGGAATCGCGCTATTTCAAAATTAAAAGGGTTGAGATTAATGAAGGTGTTGGTAGTTGTCGCGCATCCTAATATTAAGAGTTTTAATCGGGCTATTGCCGAGACGGCCGCGCGCCGGCTGCAAAGAAATGGGCATGAAGTAATATTTCACGACCTCTATGAGGAAGAGTTTGATCCTGTCCTACCGAAAGAGGAGATCCCACAAGATGTCTTGTTAACAGCGCATGTAGAAACACATTGTGCGGAAGCGGCCTCTGCAGAAGGATTTATAATAGTTCATCCCAACTGGTGGGGTCAGCCGCCGGCAATCATGAAAGGATGGGTTGATAGGGTATTCAGGCCCGGAGTGGCCTATGAGTTTCAGGAAGGTGACGCAGGCGAAGGTATTCCCCGGGGCCTGCTGAAAGCCGATACCGCAATCGTCTTCAATACGTCCAATACACCAGCGGAAAGGGAGAAGGACGTATTCAGCGATCCCCTTGAGACCCTTTGGAAGAACTGCATATTCGGCCTCTGTGGTGTAAAAATTTTCCATCGCAGGATGTTCGGCGTTGTTGTTACAAGCACAAGAAAGCAGCGGACTACATGGCTCAACGAAGTGGAGGAGACTGTGGATAGATATTTTCTTACCGTTAGGCGTAGTTAATGGAATTCTGCACTTGATAAATTTCCCGGAAAGATGCAGATTACGCGAAGCAATTTATAGATTATATATCTGAAAAACATCGTTACGAAAGAACGAATTTATCCTGATGGAAAATAGTCAGTAAGAAGAGGACTGAGATGAAAAAATTTAAGAATCTGGTTGCATCCGATTTTCCCGGAGTTAACGCTCAAAAGTTTGGTGAGTGGAAGGCAGCGGTCATGAGGACGAGAGGCAACATTTATGTGGTACTTGTCATATACCTTGTATTGAACATCAAGTCATATGGCTCAACCGGTAATATCATATATGACACACCGATTGTTATTCTCATCGGGACACTTTTCTTAAGCCAACAAAGCAGGTTCGTCTCGGAAAAACATTCAACGTACATAATCGGTTCTCTGGGCTTCCTGATATTGCTCAACATCATTCTCGTATATGTGACGGGCCGATTTGTCATTGAAAGCCTGATCGCCATCGTCGTACTATTTTGGTTATATAATCAAAACCAGAAAAACGAGCGATTGCAGAAGGATCTGGGCATCGATGGCGCGGCAATAAAGCGTGCCTTCATGAAGTGAACAACCTTTTGTTGCACCGCAGTCAAGATTGCGGCATGCCCGGTGGTATAAACCTTACGGACACAAATCCATTTTGAGAAATAAAGATTAATTATCCATTTGAATTTTAGGGGAGGGGCATCATGCCTTATGTAAATGTTAAGGTGACCAAAGACGGAGTCACCAAGGAACAAAAGGAAGAAATCATTCGCGGTGTGACCAATCTGCTCAGGGATATCTTAGGCAAGAATCCTCAGACCACAGTTGTCGTAATCGATGAAGTGGAGACGGATAACTGGGGTATTGGCGGCGAAACCGTAACCATAAGAAGAGCACGTGAAAAAAAGCCATAGCAATTACGGACGGCAGGGCCCTTGACCTTTCGAAAATCGAGCGAAGAAAATTGATCTATGAGAATCATTTATCTGGCTGATATTCACGGCGGCTTTGACAGGCTGAATGATCTCCTCAACGAGACGGTTGCCGACGTCTATATTATCTCCGGCGACCTGATAGACATTCCCTTCTACAGCATGGATGCGTCGATACGTTACCACGAACTGCAATCATATTTTCACGGCTTAAGAAGGCAGATGTCCAAGGAAGATATGTTCATCGAGGATTTTGTTGATGAGCTCCTGGAAAAGCCCGATGTTTCGGACGATGTACAGGATCTCGGAACTGAATACCAGGAGTACACGGTCAGGGCCCGCAGAGTTATGCAGCAAAAGTATAAGGTACTGGCGAGCATCGCGTCGATGAAAAAGAGGTCGCGGGTCTTCTTTCTTCCCGGTAATTATGATATGGACCTCAGGTTTACGGCTTTGAGCGAGCATGACCTGCACCTGCACTGGTATGAATTGAATGATCTCAAGATCTGCGGTTACGGCGGGGCCGCTGTCTGGACACCCGGCATCCCTGAGAGGTACGTGATTCATTACCAGAGAAATGTGAAATATCATGACAAGTACAGCGAGATGTACCTGTTCTTCAGTGCCGTAAAGCCGGATATCATCGTGACCCATCAGCCCGCATACGGAATCCACGATCAGACAACTTCAGATGGCCCCATCGGCTCTCTGGCACTCCGCGGCTACTGTGAGGCCAATCAGGTGATGATGTGCCTGACCGGCCATATCCATCAGAGGTGGGGGGTCGATCTTGTGGAGAATACCCTTTACCTTAATCCCTCCAACTTTGGAGAAGTGACCATGACATCAGGAAATGTCGCGGAAGGAGGATTTTACTATTCTATCAAAGTGGAACATGAGCGGGTAACGGGGATCGTCTTCAGGAAATTCGGCAACGGAAGGATTTACGATGTGGCCGATTATTATATAGAGGGCGGCAAATTAAGAGAAGTAATCATAGACCAGGAGAGATACGATGCCCTGAAGCTTGGGAAGAACTATGATGAAAAAGAGATTAAAGATTCTCACATCCCTGAGATAACGTTGTATAACGAGATAAAAAAGTTTTATAGAAAATTTCAGACTCAGGAAGCGGAGGAAAGAATCGACGTCCTGGAGGAGGTTACTTCCCTCATCGAGGATAAACTGCATGCTAATATTGCTGTGGATGTCCTGGGCTCCGTCAATTTCGGCATATCGCGCTCCGATTCGGATTTAGACATCGTTCTATATCTGCGGTGTGAAGGCGATTACCGGGAATGCGATGGCAAATGCCATGGCGGGAGCAAGGTATGCAGCTTCCTCAAAGATGCCGAGGAAATGGTTGCGGAGATACTCAAGGACAGATATGAATACCAGATTATTGATACCGTTGATCTGAATCTTGTTGAAGAAAGCATCCGGGAGAAGAATTACGAATGCGGAACACTCCAGCGTTTTGTGTTTTACAGATCCATTTGCCGCCCCATAAACTACCGGGTAATCGCTCCATTGGAAGATATGCTCAACAAAGACATGATATTCCGTAAGGAGATTGAAGGAAGCCTCCAGATATATTTCAGGATATTTGCGGCAACGTCCCGGCACATTAAATCGTTCATGAAATACGAGGCCCGTCTGGCGGACTTGGGCGTCAAACTGCCTGACCTGATTAGAGAGAAAGTGAAGCTTTATTTGGGCGAAGCCAAAGGAGAATATTCCAGTTCGCCGTGAGAGGGAGCAGCGCCCTGAGTCAAAATATACGGCGCACGTCATAGAATGAGATGATACGAAGGACATTGCAGGAAGCCGGTTCTTAATAGTTGGAACCATGAGGTGAATGCTATGATACAAAACCTTTTACCGGGAATCCAGCATCTGCAGAACATACATCCACTGGTGGTCCATTTTCCGATTGCCTTGCTCTCCGGTTCCGCCCTCTTTTATATTCTCGCGCTTTTGACCAAGAGGGAAACCATGGCGACCACGGCATTTTCCCTCCTTATGGTCGGAGCACTGGGGGCCGCCGCCGCAGTGGGCACCGGCATATATGCTGAGCCGGGTGTAATACTCGCTCCATCTGTTAGGGGACACCTGCTGGAGAAACACGAAGACCTCATGATATTGACCTTGTGCGTTAGCGCCGGCCTGGCTCTATGGGCAATAATCGCGAGACCATTTCCGCGAAAGGGCCGGGCACTATTCGTCCTCCTGCTATTTGCGCTCCTCGTAGTCATGTCCGTAGGCGCCGACTATGGGGCACGCATGGTCTACGACTACAATGCGGGAGGGAATGCCTGTCCCCAACCTATTGAATTCGTCAAGTAGCAATTCGTGCGGTCCAAATGGATATGCTTCATGCCTTGCTTAAAGCGATATAGAGGTTATTAGAGGTATCATGTCTCAACATTCACCGGAAATCTCCTGTTCCGCCCACGACAGGGACACGCAAGATTTTGTCAGAACGTTCCTCTTCGGAGATTCTAATGTTCATAACGACGGCAAATGCGTGCGTGCGGGACTTCTCATGGACCAGCGTACTGAAGGATGGGTCGGGATACCTCACGGGGGAATCGGCATGGGTGCTATCATGGAGCTTGCCATGATGCTTGACAACTATCCGAAAAATGCAGGGTCTCTTTATCCATTGTCAGTAGATTTTCGCATGGGAGGATCAAGTGCAAGGACCGGAGACAGTCTCATTGCCGAGGTCTCAGAGGGAGAGGGTGGAGCAGGAGGCATAATATCCGTAGCGCCGGATACTCCTCGATATGTTTCGGCCTCGATCAGATATAGAGACGCTGGATCTCACAAGAAAGACCTTTTTGCATCATACATCCCGGACAGATTTTCAGATATTGAGAATAAGCTGACACTGCTGCCATATTACAAGAATTGTTTCGTCTGCGGCGTAGAGCGCAGTCACCCCGGGCTCAAAAGACGCTTCTATCTCTTGGACACTAAGCAGTCAGAAAAAACAGTCGTTTCCACCGTCGGCTTCGACTCCAAGGATGGCGAAGCCTTCTACCTCTTTCAAAGAAACAATATTATCCATCCCATAGCATTGCTGGCTCTCTCAGATGAAACGCTGGGATGGGCGGGATTTATGGCCTCGGGAAGCGGTGGATTAACTGTTCGCATCTCTTACACCCTTTATCGAGATATCCGCGTGGGGGAAAGGCTTGTTGTCTTCGGGCGCGGTGACAAAGTGAAGGGGGATATCGGATCCAGACTGCTGCTCTGGGCTTCCGGCGGTGCAGCTGCTGTAAATGAGGATGGTATTTTTGAGACTGTGATGGCAACATCGGGTCAATGGTTGGGGGTGCCGGAACTTACTCGACAGATGAAAATAGAACTCATGCCGAAGGAGCTTACTGAGCGGGCTTTCCGCTTTGCGGGTGAGCTGTGACCTTGCAACTGATTGCCCTGCCTCTGGCAAGAAGATAGACGTAGAATCAGGCGTTCCCGTATCAAAAGATCGGGACATAACCGGATAAGCTTATAATTACTTGACCACTGTAGAGTCTGTATGAAATACTACCGGGAATTATGACAAGAGTTTATAATTCCATCCCGGAGGTGATACATGAAAATTACAAGTCTCGATAGAGTAGAAACAACGAAAATGGCAATGGAAGGGGCTAAGGATATTATGAAGCAGGTGCCCATATCGAAAGCAGACGGCACACCTATTTGTTCTCTTAGGGTATTCACGATCATGCCCGGTGGTCACAGCCCTTATCATACCCATCCTTTTGAGCACATAAATTATATCATAGAGGGTGAGGGTGCTCTTGTTACGGAAACCGGTGAAGAACGTCCGGTGAAAAAAGGAGATTTTGCCCTTGTACTGCCGGGCGAAAAACATCAATATAAGAACAGATCAGCGCAGAATCCCATGATTATGATCTGCGGGGTGCCGAAGGAATACGAGTAATCGCGGCGGATATGTGTATCATTGCTCTTGCTTTTGGGGCCAAAACGGCCGCTTCATATATATGCGTCACGTAATCATCGAACAGTTGTCATTGTTCTTGACGAATGATTTTTATTTTCTTATAATATAGAAACGCTTATGCTGCAGGGTGAAACATGGACGTTAAATCAACGAACAATGAAATAGCCATTTCTTTTCCTCCGCAATATCGGCGAGCCATCGCCTTGCTGCAGTATGTCTCCCATCCTTCCGCTTCCGTTTTTCCTGACGATGTTGTGGATTGTGTAGAACTGCAGTCGGGCAAGACTTTGCCGGCAAAAAGGCAGATTGTCGCTTACAAACCTTCTGACAGTCCTCGGATTAAGAACAAAGGGCAAATCATAGATACATGGATTTGAATTTTCCCCCGTCTCTTGCCGTTCTCAGTCATAAAATTCCCGTGCAGTCTTCCACAAGCAATCATTTTCTCTTCCCTTCATAGGTCATGGGAAAGGTTGTTGATGTGAATAAGAAGGTCATACTGTTTGTTACGACGGCAGCGTCTTTTCTCACGCCCTTCATGGGATCTTCCATCAATATAGCCCTTCCTTCCATTGGCCGGGAATTCTCCATGAGCGCCGTCCTCATGGGGTGGGTCGCTTATTCTTTTCTGCTTGCCGCCGCCGCGGTTCTTGTTCCCGTCGGTAAGATCGCCGACATCTGGGGAAGGAAGCGGATCTTCTGTATCGGATTAGTTGTCTACACGTTATCCTCTTTTTTCTGTGCTGTTGCCGCGTCATCTTACTCTCTCATTTCTTTCAGACTACTCCAGGGCATTGGCGGAGCTATGATTTTCGGACCGTCAATTGCCATTCTCACTTCTGTCTTTCCTGCAAGCGAGAGGGGCAGCGCCCTGGGAATCAACGTCGCTTCCGTCTATATCGGGCTTTCTGCCGGACCCTTTTTGGGCGGCTTTCTTACGGAGCATTTCGGCTGGCGCAGCATATTCCTGATCAATGTTCCCCTCGGCGTAGCGATTTTAATCCTTATGCTGTGGAAGATAAAGGCGGAATGGGCCGAAGCGAGAAACGAACGTTTCGACTTTAATGGCGCCTTCCTCTATATGGCTGCACTTTCAGCTTTAATGTACGGGTTTTCTTCGCTGACACAAACTCTCGGGGTCTGGCTTGTCGTCCTTGGCCTCATCTTGATTATTATCTTCATCTTCCGGGAAAGAAAGGTAAAGAATCCTCTTCTCGACATAACATTGTTTCGTCATAACACAGTCTTCCTCTTCTCGAATCTGGCGGCATTGATCAATTATAGCGCCACCTTCGCCGTCTCCTTCCTCCTCAGTCTCTACCTTCAATATATCAAAGGGTTGAGCCCCCTCCATGCCGGCGTGATCCTCGTTGCACAGCCGGTCGTACAGGCTATTTTTTCACCCTTTGCCGGGACACTTTCCGACAGGATTGAGCCGCGCATCGTCGCCTCCATCGGGATGAGCCTCACCGCCTTTGGTCTCGGACTTTTGATCCTCATTAACAATCAGACACACATTCTATTTATTGTGGTTGTCCTTTTTGCGCTGGGATTAGGCTTCGCTCTCTTCTCCTCGCCGAACACCAATGCCATAATGAGCTCTGTTGAGCAGAAGTTCTATGGTGTCGCGTCCGGAACCCTGGCCACGATGCGTATCACCGGGCAAATGTTGAGCATGGGAATTGTGATGCTGATCTTCGCCCTTCACATGGGAGACGTTTCTATCACGCCGGCAGAATATCCATCGTTCATGGGGAGTATGCACAGCTCCTTGATAATACTGAGTCTGCTTTGTTTCGGCGGCATCTTTGCGTCGTTTGCCAGAGGCAAGATCCGTTAATTATCAACCTTGCACGGGACATATAGTCTAAGACCTGCAACTTCCGCACAGGAAAGCAGCCTGCAAGAAAAGCTTAGGAAACGGGAGAAGATTAAAGTTAAAATATGATAAGAACTAAGGAGCAAGGCAATCGACAAATGTCAGGGAAAAACTAAGATCGGAAAATAAAATCCGTCTCCAAATATGGGAGGAGGCTTGAACATGCTGGTGATAGAAGACCTACAGGTAAAGATCGGTGACCGGGAGGTTCTCAGGCACAGCGCATGAGCTGCTGTGCAAGTTCGCTGCCCGTCATATTAGGTATGGTCATATCGGTGATCACAAGATCAAAGCTGTCAGGATGCGTACGAAAGAGTCCCAGCGCTTCGAAGCTGCTTGTCTTGCCTACAACTTCATACCCCAGACCTCTTGTGGCGCAATTATGTTTGCCTTGATCCGCAAGAATGGCCACCAGTAAGAAGAGATCATTGCGGATGAGGCCAGACAGCGTGTGAAGATCTCCTCATGGTCGGCTATTTCAACTCCGCAACGGCCTGATGGCAACCTGGCGTCAGCAACACGAGGATTTCTTCTGATCCACAGTCTGCCCGCAAGATTCTATGGGGCCGCAACAGGGCGCGTCGCTTCGGCCCAGCATGGAGTTTATAACTGCGGCTGCACAGCCCACACCTGCCTCCACGGAAAACGCCCCTGTCGGGCAATTGCGGCTGCAGGCCCCGCATTCCATGCAGGCGTCTCTATCTTGAATCCATGCGCGGCCTATGTCGTTTACAGCAATGACCGCCTGGGGGCAGACCTCGCTGCACATGCCGCAACCGACGCATTTTTCTTCATTGAGATCGAGCGTCACTACATCTTTCAGATAGGCCATTCTTTCCATTTGTAAGCTCCTATGCGATAAAGCGAGACGTAAGCCAGAGACCGAGACCGGCAATGCCGGCAGCGATCTCCAGGGGTATCGCAATGCGCATTTCCTTTTTTACTCCCGAAAGGGAGGTATACGTTGAGGCGCCGGTAAAATTCATGGCCAGATACGCCGCTAAGGCCGGTACGAGCAGGAGCCATGATAAAGCTTCAAGCCTGCCGGGCCAGAAATTAAGGTCGGGATTCCTCATTATCAAGAGGACGAATACAGCAACTACACCTACGAGACAACCCTTGAGCGAAAAAGCCCTGCCGGGAATAAGAGGGAGAAGGACCGGCGTCAGGACAGCGCCCGAAATGATTGCCGTCAAAATGGCAATGACAGCAAAGCCGCCATAATTCATAAGATTCGCCATGTATCCTGCGGGACCTCCCAGCCCGCCGAGAAGGAAGAAGACGAGCATGAGAAGAAGAGCTGCCTTGAACGCCGCCACAAGTTCTATGGGTATCAAGGCTACTCTTTCACGCAGAGGGAAGGCTTTCAAGCGCATCTCCGGCGTCGCGATGAGGCCGGCTTCTAAATAGGCGGGAAGGTCTGATGCCCGGATGGGGCCGTACTTGACCTTAAAACCAGAAAACTTTTTCACCAGGTGGGCGGCAACACCAGGGCCGGAGAGCTGAGGAAGGATCAATTCCCTGTGGGCGACGACCCTTTCCAGTCCGTTCATCTTTATACGTCGTACCAGTTCCTCGGTTCCAAACGTGCCTTTGCCCGCCGCACACCAGACGTTGATCCCTTTCGTATCGAGAACCAGAAGCCAGGCATTCCTTCCGGGAAGGGCTTCACGGAGACGGTCAAAAGTCATCTTGTAATTTGCAGTAACGAGCACACGCGATTCATTGTCCGGATTTCCGAGGGCATAGAGGCCGGGTTCAACTGTATAGTCCATGCGGCCGACACCCCAGCGGGCTTTCACCGTTCCCCATTTATCATGCCATGTTAAGACGGAGGCGACCTTCGGTGCGGTGCTGACGGGTGTCTCGATTGAACCAACGACGAATGGCTGATTATGGCCGGGGAGGCCCGCCTGAATCTCACACGGTTCGCGCTGTTGCGAAATTACCGGTAGAATAATGGAAACTTTTTCCCTGCTACCTTTGCAGGATTCGCTTTCTTTTGTGTTGCAATCAGGTTGACACACTTTCTTGCTCCTTTGGGGTTATTCACTGCACGGACAGGCTGACGAAGCTTTTTTCACGGCATCGATGAAGAGCTTCACGGCATCATAAACGAGTTTCTTTTTCCTCTCGGGAATACGTCCTTCAATGGCGCCTACAAAACCTTCAAGGCATAACCACACTTTCTTGTGAACTTTCCTGCCTGCCTGTGTCAATCTCAGATTCACTGCCCGCGAATCATGGTCAGACATCTTACGTTCAATCAGCCCCTGCCTGACCAACGGGTTCACGAGTCTGGTGGTGGTGCTCTTATCAACGGCGAGGATCTGATGAAGGTCCAACATTTTCAGCTCCCCTTTTTTTGCAACCTCATCGAGTATGAGAAACTGGGTGAAAGTCACGTCCTCACAAAAAGTCGCATCCTGACGGCAAAAGCGGACGACCTGACAGAGCTCAGATACGAGGGAGAGAACATCCCTGTTTATATATCCGGTATGCTTTTTCATAGTTGTACTATACAACCATTATCAGACTTTGTCAACAGTTTTTTTCGTCAGGGAAGAATGCTCATTTCTATCGGGCTTTAGCTGAGAGATCTGCCGTGCGGACGGAATACATTGTTCTTGCAAGTAGATGTACTCCAAAGTAATATAGCCACATGCAGTTATGAAATCGGCAATAGTCGAGAAATGGAATACGATATAGAAAAGGAGAGCCTATGAGATTTGCAGATGACATCTATGTTTATGAATGGACAGACTCTTTTGAAAATAACTGTAACAGCTTTTATATAGGCGGCAGTGTCAACGCCATCGTCGATCCCGGATTGAAGGGTTTCGTGCCTAACCTTCTTGAAAGCATGGAAGAAGACGGGATAGAGAAAAGTGCGATCAAGTACGTTATCAACACCCATTCCCACCCCGATCACTTTGAAGGGTCCGTCTTGTTTAATGACTCGGATGTGAAAGTAGGCCTTCACGAAAAAGAGATAGAGTTCTTAAAAGGCGCAGGCGCCAGCCTCTACAACCTGTTTGGCATGAACCCTCCCGTCGTACGCGTCGATCTTCCCCTTACGGAAGGCAAGATCGTCCTGGGAGAGGAATCATTTGAAATTCTTCTCATACCGGGACATTCCCCGGGTTCCATCGGTCTTTACTGGCCTTCCCGGAAGGTTATCTTCTCCGGGGATGTAATCTTCTATCAGAATGTGGGAAGAACAGATTTCGCGGGCGGCGGCGGCTCCTTGCTGAAGCAAAGCATTGTAACCCTTTCCAAGCTGGACATAGAAGCGCTCTTCCCGGGTCACATGAACATCATAGACGGCGCGAGTGAGGTGAAGAAGAATTTTCAAATGGTGCAGAAGCACGTCTTCCCGTATATATAGAGCAGACTTTGACTCTTGGATGAGGCGAGAGTTATCGTTTATATCTCCGATGGGTCAAAGCGGGATACATTGAAGGTGGAGACGCCCGGGGATTCTTTATTGCAGATGAAAGGATGTCATATATGGCTGTGGAGATGACAACGTTTGACCTTTCCTTTACCACATCAGGGAATACCGATGTTATTGACTTGACCCGGCAGGTGTTAGACCGGGTTGCTGAAACAAGTCTCGAAGACGGCCAGGTGCTTCTCTTCGTTCCCGGTTCTACGGGCGCCATAACGACGATAGAATATGAACACGGCGCCGTCGGCGATCTCAAGGAGGCAATAGAAAACCTCGCGCCTGAGGGCAAATACTACCGGCACAACGAACGATGGGGCGATGGAAACGGACACGCCCATGTAAGAGCTGCCCTCCTCGGTCCATCCCTAACCATTCCTGTAATCAGCGGGCGTCTGCAATTGGGAACGTGGCAGCAGATCGTATTTATTGATTTTGACAACCGGCCGAGGCAGAGGCGGGTAATCATGCAGGTTTCCGGTAAGACAAAGAAGAAAACAAAACCCCGGGGATAAATGAAAGAGGAGTGCCACCCTTGAAAAGCAGAGGGGAATTTCGTCAATAGGCTAAGCAGCAGAATGAATCAGATGGTGCCCGGACATTTTCTGTCTGATGAGACCCTCTTCCAGGAGCTCAAGCAAGTGCACGTACGTTTCATTGACGGCCAGGAACTGATCAAACTCAGGCAGGTCTCGTCCGAAGATATCCAGTGAAACCTGATATGTCGTCTTCGGGCCTCCTTTGACGGATTCAAGCACAAGGCCTTTTCTCTCCCTGTGGTGTTCCCTGATTTCTTCCACCCGCACCTTCAGGTTTGAAAACGGATCGCCATGGGCCGGATAGACCTTGACGACAGGGAGGTCTTCAACACGCCCGAGTGAGTCCAGAAAGCTCTTGAGAGGCCGAAAACCGGGATTATAGGGATCGGGACTGAGATTAGGCGTGATCTCCGGCAGGATATGATCGCCGGAGAGCAGTATTCCTTCCCTCCGGAAGAAGAAGCACATCTGCCCTATCGTATGGCCCGGAACCGATATTGCCTCAAACTCCCTTTCGCCCACCTTCTGCGACCCGCGGTCTTCAAGATTCATATCGACCTTGAAGGGGATCGTTGCCTTTCGGAAAGAGATAAGGAGCTCCAACAGGTTATCGATAATCTTTTCTCTCAGCCCCTGCTCACGATAGAATTTCTTTACCTGATCAAAATCGGTTCCCTTCTTCTGATCGTTATGAATTCTCTGCGCATCCATCCCGGACATGGCAATTGCCGCCCCGGATATCTCCTGGATACGGCCCGCTATGCCGCAATGATCCGTATGGAAATGGGTTATGAATATACGATCTATGTCACGAACGCCCCTGCCTACGGATTTCAGGGACTCCTCAAGCGTCGAGAAGGTCTCCGGCGTATTCATGCCGGTATCAAAAAGAGAAACGCTGCCGTTATGCACAAGGGCGAACATATGGACGTGCTTCAGCCGGAAGGGCATGGGCAGGGTGATCATGTAAAAATCTTCCGCTATCTTTTCAATCAACGGTCTTTGGTCTCCTTTCATTTCGCGCGCATATCACCACTTTTTCCATTTCCTGTCAACGTGGAGGTTTATATTTTTCTTGTCGTTCTCGGCTTCATTTGTTAAAGAACTTCCGATGCCGACAATTTCAGTTGCAAGAAAACCATACATCATCGGGGTTATGGGAAGTCACCGCGATACTTCTCCGGCGGTCATGGAAGACGCCCGGCGTCTGGGTGAAGCCATTGCCGCGCGTGGTTACGTGCTGCTTACAGGCGGCGGGCCTGGTGTCATGAGGGCTGCCTGTGAAGGGGCGCATAAGGCAGGAGGGCTTGTTATCGGCGTTCTCCCTAATGACAGACAGCACCCCCTGGAAGAATACCCGAATGAGTTTGTTGATATTCCGATCTTCACGGGGATGTATGATGCAAGAAATGTCATCAATGCCAAGACGCCGCATATCCTTGTGGCCCTGAGCGGAGGCGCCGGTACCCTGTCTGAAATAGCCATTGCCATCCGCAACGGGACTCCCGTGATAAGTCTTCACGCTCCACCATTTACGATCCCCGAGGATCATGATTTTATGGCAGTCAGTACAGTTGAGGAAGTTCTCCGGGAGATTGAAAAGAAACTGGAAAGACTGCGCCACCACGACCGGGACGCAAGGCCCGCTTAAGAATATGGATATAAGATATAATTTATGGTGCAGTGGAATATACTCTTAATCGCCTTCCTCGCTGCCTTTGCCGCAAGCTCCGCATTCCGTTTACTCATCGCGTATATGAATGTCCGGCATCTGCGCCGGCACGGCCACGATGTACCTGAGGTCTTCGAAGGAGAGATCGACGAGGCTACTCTTGCGCGCATGACAGCATACACTGCCGAATCAGCACTGTTTGGCTCTATAGCATATTTCTTTGATGATGCAGTTACTCTTCTGGTCCTTCTAAGCGGATTCCTGCCGCTGCTGGTCGGCATAATACTCTCCTGGCATCTCCATTTCGTCCTGTCCGGCCTGGTTTTTTTTGGCATTCTCGCCTTGTTGAGCGGCATTCTGGATATCCCCTTCAGTCTCTACAGTATATTTGTGATTGAGAAGAGATATGGATTCAGCACCATGACGGTAAGATTGTGGATTACGGATCTCATCAAGGGCCTTCTGATATCGGGAATTCTCTCGGGGATTCTTTTCGGCGCCATGCTTGCTCTGGTCTATTATGCCGAACATACCTGGTGGCTCTGGGCCTGGCTTTTCTTTTCCGCTTTCCAGATTCTCATTCTTTGGCTCTATCCTGTTCTGATAGCACCCCTTTTCAACAAATTCGCACCCATTGAAGATGAGGCATTGAAAGAAGCTATCATTGCCCTCATGGCAAAGGTGGGGCTGAAAACCGGCGGGGTTTTCCAGATCGACGCAGGGAAAAGGAGCAAACACACCAACGCCTATTTTACCGGTCTGGGGAAGACAAAACGCATCGTCCTTTATGATACCCTGCTCAAATCCCATACGCCTGAAGAGATACTGTCCGTCCTGGCCCATGAGGCGGGGCACTGGAAAAAGAGGCACATCATGAAGCAACTGATTCTTACCGAGACCGTTTCTCTCGCCTTCCTCTATCTGGTCTATCGCCTCGTAGACTGGCCCCTGCTCTATCAAACATTCGGTTTCGCTGAGAAGCTCCCTTATGTGGGCCTCTTATTGATTGCCGCTCTTTTTGGACCTGTCGCTTTTTTTCTGACGCCGATAGGGGCTATGCTTACAAGAAGATACGAGCGGGAAGCGGATGACTTCTGTCACAGCCTCGTCGGCACCACCATACCCATGATAAACGCGCTGAAACGTCTTGCAAAAGACAATCTCGCCAATCTCCATCCCCACCCGTTTTATGCGTGGTTCTATTATTCACATCCCCCGCTGACGGAACGGATTGCCCGCCTGATGCGGATGAAAGACTCCCAAGAACCATAATAAAAGCCTCTTGATTTTAACGGTAAGATTATTAGACTATGAAAGAAAGATTCCTGAAGAGGTAAGTTGTAATGCCGATCTATGAATTTTACTGCCGCAGGTGCAATACGATCTACAGCTTTTACTCAAAGAGCATAAACACCGACAAGGTCCCCAATTGTCCGAGGTGTAAAAGAGTAAAATTAAAGAGGCAGATGTCGATTTTCGCCAGAGTATCCGGAAGACAAGATGAAGCAGCCGATGAGGGAATGCCTCCGATGGATGAAGCGAAGATGGAAAAGGCGATGGCGATGCTGGCCGGCGAAGCGGACAAGCTTAATGAAGACGATCCCCGCCAGGCGGCCATGCTGATGAGGAAACTCTCCGATGCCGCCGGAATGAATCTGGGGCCGGGCATGGAAGAAGCCCTGAGCCGCATGGAAAGAGGGGAAGACCCTGAAAAGATAGAAGCCGAAATGGGGGACCTACTGGAAGGTGAAGAACCTCTTATCTTTGGGGAGAAACGGAAAAAGGGAGCGAGCAAAGCAAAACCCAGGATTGATGAAACCCTCTATGATCTGTAAGGCTATTTTCTCCGTCATTGGATCGCCGTGTTCCCGATGACAAGCTGGAAACACTTCCGGGCCCTGTCTGCGATCAAATGATGAGCAATTCATCGGCAGCCTCGATGAGATAATCAGGCTTGACGGTCTCGAGTTTTTCTTTGGAGTGCCAGCCCCAGGTCACGGCGACCGTCTTTACCCCTGCCAGACGCGCCTCTTTTATGTCTCCCGTCGTATCGCCTATGTAATATGTCTTATCCTTTCGCACCTGGAAAGAATCCATGGCGTGGTGGATTTTTTCTATCTTGCTGTAGCCGGAGTCGGCTCCCAGGACATCCCTGAAACAGCCGTCAAACCCGTGCCTGGAGAGTATATCATTAATCACCGTCGACACATTTGATGATATTACCGCAAGAATATTGTCCTTTTTCAATTCCATGAGGACGGGCAAAAGGGGCGCAAAGGGCGACATCTGATCGCGGTCGTCCTCCGTGGGAATTGATATTGACGCATTCATAAATGCCACGAGGTCTATACCCTTCTTTACAATGCCCTCATAAAAATTATCTTCAAACAAGGCCAGGAAATCGTCCCGGCTCTGAACGGCTGGGCTCCCAATTTTTTTTAGGCAAAGCCGCACCCTTCGTTCATATACCGCGAGGGAATCGACGAGGACGCCGTCAAAATCAAACAGAAATAATTTATGCATCGTGTCTCACACCCGGATAATCGACGCAATTCGTCGGGAATTACGGAAGCGGAAAAGACTTTGCGCCGTCCTATTCCCGGCGCTGTGTAACACTCTTCGGGTATATGGTCAACATTTTATCCGCATGGAGAATCGCGCTGGCCGCCGATTATGGGTCATTGAGACTGGTAATCGGTAAGTGTCTATTGCACTGCAGACGGTAGTTCAGGACTGCGGCGTGCAGGCCCTTCCTTTGAGACTGAAGAGAAAGCGCAGGATCTTTTTCGTCGTGTCGCTGAAAATCTTGCCGGCAAAGTACTGACCGGCAGCGCGCTTGGAAATCTCCGACAGTGTCGGATAGATATGAACGGTGCCGGCGATTGTGGAGAGCTTGACATTGCCCGCCATGGCAACGACCCATTCGTGGATGAGTTCCCCGGCGTAGCTGCCGATGATCTGACAGCCGAGCAGCTTTCCCTGGGGATTGAGAAGAAGCTTGATCTTGCCGAGACCCTCCCCCTCGGCAAGGGCGCGGTCGTTATCCACGAAAAATTCTTCTATGATCTGATAATCGATCCCTTCCTTCCGTGCGCGTTTCTCATTGAGTCCGACGCTGGCGACTTCCGGATCTGTATAGGTGCACCATCCCACCCGACCATAATCCGCCTTGCGGGGGAGATGGAGAATTGAATTGGTCAGTGCAATGCCGGCCTCATATCCTGCCACATGCGTGAAGGGCAGCTGGCCGTTAACATCGCCGCACGCATATATGTGGTGCACGTTGGTCCTCATCCGCGCGTCCGTGGGGATGCCTCTCGCGGTAAACGCGACACCGGCTGCCTCCAGGCCTAAGCCGCCCACATTAGCCGCCCGGCCCGTCGCCACGACGATTGCATCTCCTTCAATGACCTTCTCCTCCCCTGCACCGCTTGCAGGTGCAGTAGTCAGCAGAATCTTCGAACCACGGGATTCCGCCCGGACGGCCTTTGTCCCTGTGTGGAGCTCCAATCCTTCCGTCTCCAAACGCGTCTTCAGGACTGCGGCCATATCCGCATCCTCGGGCCCCAGTATCTGGTCCAGGAATTCGACGATGATTACCTGTGATCCCAGACGTCCGAAGGCCTGGGCTATTTCCAGTCCGATGGGTCCGCCTCCGAGAACGATCAGACGGGCAGGGAGTGTTCCCTGTGAGAAAACAGTTTCATTCGTCCAGTAAGGGACGCTGCCGAGGCCTTCTACCGGAGGGACGACAGGGCCTGAGCCTGTCGCTATGATCCAGCTCTTCGCCGCGATTCGCTTCCCGTCCAGGGTGACCACATGATCATCCGCGAAGACAGGTTGGCCAAACCGGACCTCCGCACCCAGGCCGCAGAATCTCTCCACAGAGTCATGATGCTGGATCTTGGCGATGACGTCTCTTACGCGTTTCATCACAGACGCAAGATCTACGGGAGACAGGGCGAGCGCGGGCAAACCGAATTCCGCTGAGCGTCTCGCAAGAGACCACACACCGGCTGTCCTGATCAGTGTTTTTGAAGGGACGCAGCCGTAATGCAGGCAATCCCCGCCCAGCCTGTCTGATTTCTCAATCAGGATTGTCTTGGCGCCAAACTGGGCGCCTCCGGCCGCGGCAGTCAATCCCGCTGCACCCCCGCCGATGATTCCCAGATCGTAATCAAAACCTTCCATGTCCTCTTCTCCTTCAGAAACAATGTGCCTTGATATTTACTTTTCCTTCCTGATCATCTTTATGATCTTCGGGATAAAGAACGAAAAGACGAAGAGCCCGATGGAGAAGAATACCCGGAAAGACAAGAGCTGGCTCCAGTCTCCGCTCGCCCATACATTTTTTATGGTACCGACGAAAAATGTAAATATGAATGTCCCGACGATGATGCCGAGACCCGTGCCGTAGAAATAATCGCGGAAGCGAACCTTCGTCAAACCCATGCCGAAATTCATGGGAGTGAAAGGGAAGTAGACCAAACGCAGATAAAGGACAGTGGCAAAACCGTTGCGCTCAATGGCATCATCGTATTTTCTTAGCCTCTCGCCGATCAGTGAGGCCGCAAAGTCCCGTCCCAGTGCCCGTCCTATCCAGAAAGCGACAGACGCTCCGGCCATGGCTCCCATCCAGACGTAGAGAAACCCCCAGTAAGGGCCGAAGATGGCTGCTCCCAGCACAGTGAGGAGTATCCCAGGCACAAAAAGGCAGACACCGGCAGTGTATATGAGTATAAATATCAAAGGGGCCCAAAAGCCCGCAGTCTCAAGAAACCTTCCCAACACATCCCGGGTGAGCAGGTCTTTGACATGGGTGAAACGGACTACATAGATGGCAGCCGCTATAAATATGAGCAGCGCAAGAGCCTTCATGGTCGCAATTCTTTTTGACGTCGTTGATTGCCCGGTTCCGCTGTTCACGGGTTCATCCTTCCCAAAACAGTCTTCTATTTGTTTGAACTGGATATGATTGACCCGCCGCAGGACGAGCCGGCGCCTGCCGTACACGCAAAGCAGTGCTCGCCTGTCACGATCCTGCGCTTCCACAGGTGAGAGGGGTCAAAGAAATGGATGCTGTCAGGAGCGCCGTGGTTCACCTGCAGACCGAGGGCCAGATTAAAATCGCAGTCATAAAGGGTTCCATCCCAGCCGACGCTGATCTGGCGCCGGCACATCAAACCCGGCAGAGTTTTCTGATTGAATGAGTTCCGCAGAAGCCGCATATAAGTTTCGGCCTGGTCCTGCCTGACAAGCTCTTTCCGGAAGCGTCCGAGGGCCATGTTTGTTATGGTGAGCAGATTAGTGAATGAGATGCCAAAACGGTCCTGTAGTTCGTGCCGGTAGTCTTTTTCAAGGGCAAGCTGCTCGGGTGGTAGAAACGGCCCTCCCGGATTATACACAAGGTTCAGGGCTAAGGAGGTCTGCGTGCCGTAGCCCACGGCATTGAGCCTCCGGATGCCCTCGATGCTTTTCTCATAGACGCCGCTGCCCCGCTGGATGGATACATTCTCTTCCGTGTAACACGGCAGGGAGGCCACGAGTTGAACACGGTGCTCACGGAAAAAATCAGGCATGTCTTCCATTCCGCTCTCGAGAAGTGCGGTCAGGTTCGTTCGCACCTGCACGTTATGGTTTCTCTCCCGGAGGGCCTTCACAAAAGGGCGGAAATGAGGATTCATCTCCGGGGCGCCGCCCGTAATGTCAACAAGCCGGCAGCAGGAACTCTCTGCAGCTTTCATGACCAATTCCATGACGGGCCATTCCATCATCTCCCCTCGCTCCGGAGAGGCTTCCAGATGGCAATGGCGGCATTGCTGGTTGCATTTTAGCCCCACGTTTACCTGCAGGACTTCAATCTGCTGGCTCAAGAGCCCCCTGTGTCCATGCCGGGCGATCTTTTCTTCAAAAGCGTTCATAAATGTTCTGCTTCCGCGTAATCTTAATTTGCGTCCCTGATGTCCTTCGATATCCACGCTTAGTCACAATATAACACGGTGCATTTGCTTCTTTCAAAAATTTCTTTTTGTTTAGATTTTCGCAAGCGGCCTGCGTCAGGGTTTTCCCCAGAGCTCCTTTAGACGCTGATCACGGCCGCAGTTGTATCGGTAGAACTTGTATCGCAGGGGGTTTTTCTGATAATATTTCTGGTGATAGTCCTCTGCCTGGTAAAACTGCGTGGCCTTCGTTATTTCAGTATAGATAGTCCCTTTGAACCGATGTGACTTTTCGAGGGCTTTCTTCGAGTCCTCGGCAAGGCGTCTCTGTTCCTCGTTGTAATACCAGATCGCCGTGCGGTATTGTGCTCCGACATCGCAGAACTGCCTATCTTTGACGGTGGGGTCTACATTGTGCCAGAAAACATCGAGCAGTCGGGAGTAACTGATTACTGTCGGATCGTATGTCACCTCTATCGCCTCGGCATGGCCCGTCACGCCTGAGGACACCTCTTCATAAGTAGGATTCTTTTTATGCCCGCCTGTGTAACCTGAGATGACTGCTTTCACGCCTTCCAGTTTGTCAAACTCCGTCTCCATGCACCAGAAACAGCCGCCGGCGAAGGCCGCCTTTTCGAGACTGGAAGCCGGGGCCTTCTTGTCGCCGTCTTTTGCCAGGACAGAAGCTGTCATCATTATACTCAATGACAGGAGACCTATTAACATCTGTATCTTCATGGTATCTCTCCTTCGCTGCATTCTCCAATGATCGGTTGCAATCTGAGTGTGCTTATCATTCTCTATTTTGTCTGAAAGAGTTTCTTATACTCTCCGTACCCCTCTTTCTCCAGGTCTTCTTTCGGTATGAATCTCATAGCGGCGGAATTCATGCAATACCTCTGCCTCGTCGGCGTCGGCCCATCAGGAAATACATGGCCGAGATGAGAATCGCCGTGTTTGCTTCTCACCTCCGTGCGGACCGTGAAGATTCCCCTGTCTTCGCGGGTCACAACATTTTCCGAAGCAAGAGGCTTTGTGAAGCTCGGCCAGCCCGTCCCGGAGTCAAACTTGTCTTTCGAACTGAAAAGCGGTTCTCCCGAAACGATATCCACATAGATGCCTTCCCTTTTATTATGGTCATATTCGTTTTGAAAAGGCGGCTCTGTCCCTTCCTTCTGCGTTACCTTGTATTGAAGGGGAGTCAACATCTTTCTCAAGGTTGCATCATCGGGCTTTTTAAAATGTCTCCAGTCCGAGGCCTTTGATTTCTCCATAGTTGTGCTCTCTTCTTTCATCTTGGTTTTCTCCTTTTGCTCTGCCGCGCTGTAATTAGGGAAACACAGAATCATGAATACCAACGCAATGACCACCGTAAATGTTTTCATAATGCCCCCGTAATCAGATACATAAATGAGATATCATTTTAAATGAACCATGGATTATCTGTATATAAGAATAATACAGATTTCTTACATCCGAAAGACTTATTTATCTATCGGTAAACGGATGAAGCCAGATGAAGATAGAAGGGTAATAAGGAGACGAAAATAACACATTCCAATCTCCAGGCAGCGCCTCTTAGGCTTGCCACAGGAGGGGGAGTATCAGCAGTTAGTGGAGGTATTGCTGGTCTGAATCTTTCAAATCAGCCTTCAGATATTTCTTTATGTCGTTCCAGTCAGGATAGCTTATGCGATCCTTAGTCAGATGAGCCAAACCGATTATTTGCGTATGGCCGTATCTGCTGCGGGCATATATCTTTCTGCCCCCCACGCCAATCTTCATTTCCGGTTTGCTGCACCCCATCAATACGGATTTTATCAGGAGATCAAAAACCTTGAAGCCTTCCGTGAGAATATACCTGGGCTTCAAAGTATCGATAATGTAGTTTACCTTGGTGAAGCAGAATGTTTCGAGTTCATCCCTGAGCTCCCGATCCATGGTCTGCCATTGAGCTTCGTTTTCACTGCCGAAGAAGACCAGATTCAGCTTGACGCTATCCGCCAGCCAGTCTTCTTTCTCAATGCTTTCAAAAAGGTATTTCATCTTCTTTGCTATTCTGGATTTGTGATATAAATATTCGTGAACGTCCGGGATCTCACAGTCATCTTCTTTGGAAAAAGGCTTGTCATCTTTGTCGGGATTGTACCCTATGATCATCAATTCCGGAGTTAAACAGACGGGAGAGCAAAAGACGCGAAAACCGCATTCCCTGAACGGATATTTGTACTCAGGAGTTTCCCACTTTTCGCAAACATCCTTCAATAATTCTTCCGCCCATATATCTATATCCATATTGACGCAGCTTCCTTAGTTTTTTGGCAGTGTTAATCAAAAAAGTATCTGACTCAGGATGGCATGTCAAGACAAAAGGGTATGACAGAGAATGGCAGAGCGACAAGAAATCCAGCTTGCCGTCTGCATAATTGGCGTGATATAAAAACATAAAAAATAAACAGCGTTTAGCCGCTCGGCATGCGCTCGCTACCGAATTCAAGAAGAAGTGCGAAGCATGAATACGCTCTATAAAACGCTTCAGATCTCACAACCTCTATCAGCGTCCATGCGGTAATTCCCGCAATAAGATATTTTTAGGTTTTTTGTATGTCCACGAGAGAAAAAAAATCAATGCTTTGCCCGAATTGCCGAAAGCTGATCAGTTCGGATGAACCCGTCTGTCCTTACTGCGGCCTGTCGAAACCCGGCTCTATGCTTAAGACCCATCTGCTCGGAAGATTTTCAGCGGCTTCGATGAATGCCGTTAAGCTCATTATCTATGTCAACTGCGCTTTATATATCCTATCTATCATTTTAAGCCCGTCTACCCTGGGTCTGTCGGCTAACCCGCTGACCTTCCTTTCTCCCTCCGACAGAAGCCTCTTCATTTTGGGCGCAACGGGAACCGTCCCCATTGCCGGCTATGGTCGATGGTGGACGCTGATTGCCGCCTCGTTCCTCCACGGCGGCATCCTTCATATCTTCTTCAATATGGCGGCTCTGGGACAACTCGGGCCATTCGTACTGCGCGAATTCGGGTTCAATCGTTTTGTTATAATCTATCTACTCACCGGCGTTGCTGGGTTTTTCGTTTCTTATCTGGCAGGCATTCCCTTCACTATTGGCGCATCGGCCAGCATCTGTGGTCTCATCGGCGCCATTCTCTATTACGGGAAAAGCAGGGGCGGCTTTTATGGGCAAGCCATTTACAGGCAGGCCATGGGATGGGTTGTCGGGCTTGTCATATTCGGCCTCCTCGTACCCGGCATCAACAACTGGGCGCACGGCGGCGGCTTGGCCTCCGGAATCATGTTTGGTTTCCTGATGAGCTATAATGAACAGAAGGGCGAAACGTATCTCCATCGGATTCTCGCTGCAGTTTGCATTCTGTCAACTGCCATGACCTTGCTGTGGGCCGTCCTTCAGGACGTGTACTATTCTTTTTAGGCCTCTGTCGCTGAAATCACGTTGACAGTCCCTCTGCATTGTCCTAATATATCCATGCTGAATGCTATATTTACTATACATTTTCCCGTACAGGGCGATATCGCACGCATGGGGAAGGAAGTCTCTCGAGGGAGGTGAAACGACCTATGAAAGCGGAGATTGCTGCGGCCGCTAAGGCTCATCGCACGTGGTTAGTGCTCTTGTCCATAATCCTGATTGCCGGCTGCGACGCTTCATTAACTGTAGGCAACAGGACGATAGGCGTCAACTCCGGTAATTTCATATTTACAGATGGATCCTTGACGACGAATTACAACTACCCTTTTGACGAGGTTTGGAAGGCGTGCGAGCAGACGCTCGCGGATATGAAAGCAACCTCCGTGGAGAAGAATCTGAAGATAGCCTCGGGTTCAATGAGCGCCGTTGCCCAGGAGGAGAAATTACAGATTCTCGTTGAATACGTGTCGAAAGGTCAGACATCGGTATCTATTCGTGTCGGTATGTCAGGCAATAACATGGCGTCACAGCTTATCCACGAAAAGATAGCGAATAATGTCCTGAAATCCCATCGGGCGGAAGAACCATGATCCCTGTCCTTTGCTTTGACACGTGAAATTGCGTCGCCTCTTCCATCCTTTGCTGCATGAACAGAATCATTTTACCAAATCCCGTTGCATCCCTAACACACGCGTGGGTTGAACAGGGATTTTTTATTGGCGGGGAGTTTATGTCATTAATCCCGTGGCAAAGCGGGCGGGGTGCAGAGGCATCCATATAGCCGGATCATGTTATGGAACAAAAAGAAACCAGAAAGACCGTCAGAACGTTCGCCATAGCATCTTTTCTCAATGACTTCGGTTCGGACATTATTTATCCAATCTGGCCGATATTTATCACAACCGTCCTCGGCGCCAACATGGCCGTCCTCGGCCTTATCGACGGCCTCGGTGAAGCCTTTGTATCCATATCCAAGGCGGCGTCCGGTTATATCTCCGACCGCATGCACAGGCGGAAGGTGTTTATCTGGACGGGCTATCTGTTCGGCGCTGCATCGAGAGTCGGCTATGCATTTTCGACAGAATGGGCAAGATGCGGGGAGCGCCCAGAGATGCCATTGTCGCAGATGCTTCTACGGATGAAGACCGGGGCAGGCATTTCGGGCTGCTCCGGGCGATGGATAACCTCGGCGCCGTGTGCGGCATTGTATTTTGCATTGCATTTTACCAATTGCTCGGTTACAAAACTCTTTTTCTCCTTGCCGCCATTCCGTCTGCCGTGAGCGCCATCCTGATTTTTTATCGTATAAGAGAGACAGAACCATCTGAAGCGAAGATTTTTCACGGCTTTGTGCTCCGGGACCTAAATGCAAATTTCAAGCTTTTCCTTATACTGAGCTGTTTTTTCGCCTTGGGTTCCTTCAGCTACTCGTTCCTTTTGATCTACGCGACCCATCTTGGATTTACGAGCGCCTTCGTGCCCGTCCTCTACCTGATTTTCACCGTCGCTGCCGCTATCTTTTCGATTCCCTCCGGCAGGCTTTCCGACAAAATAGGAAGAAAGGCATTGATGGTGCTCGCATTTATCTCATGGGGGCCGTCTGTCTCAGTCTTATATTGTCGAGCAGTCGTGTGGTAATTGTCCTAACATTTGTTATCTATGGTCTGCACAGAGGCATCCTGGACACAGTCCAGGCGACATTCGTCTCTGAGCTCTCCCCGGTGAGTTATCGGGCCACAGGCATAGGTGTCTTTCAAATGGCGGTCGGCCTTTGCGCCCTCCTTGCCTCTCTGGTCGCCGGGCTGCTCTGGGACCAGATCAGCATATTCGCCCCCCTTTATTTTTCTATTGTCCTCACCCTCATAGCGACCGTGCTCTTGATGTTCGTTAAGGAAAAGTGACGGACCGTCAGATCCCGGAGAAATTTTCTTCTTCATATGATCTCATCAGGTTTACGATTTGTAAGACTTAGAATTAAAGACTTTCCGTAGGTTAGCCGAAATACTCATTGATACGGCCGTGCATTTATTTAAGGATACATGAGGCGCCATGAATCTCAAGAAGTGGTTTCACAGATTCTCCATCGAAAGCTATGGCATCTATTATAAATTATTAATCATTTTTGGACTTTTCTTCCTTGTCCCCGTCTTCGGATTTCTGTATTTCGCATTAAAATACGAATTCCTCAACGATCACTACATTCCCCCTTTTTTCATCGTGCTTCTCTTTTTCTCACTCTTCGGGTTCGTGATACTGCGCAAATTATTTGACGAGATTGTCTCCATATCAGGCAATATTTCAAGAACGGTCGCAGAGGAATGCGCTCAGCCCCAGATATCGACAGCCAGCGAATTGAAAGGGATAGTGGACTCCTTCCAAGTCCTTGAGCATGAACTAAGGGCAAATTTCTACCGTTTGGAAAAGAAGACCTCGGAAATTTCCGTATTAAAGGAACTCTCCGACTTGTGTTACATGACATTCAATCCGGAAGATCTGCTTTACATCACCCTTGAGCGGGCTCTGAAGCTTACGAATGCAGACATCGGGTCCATCATGATGCTGGAGAAACCCAATCGGGATGCTTTCGTTATCGAGGCATGCATCGGATTGGGCGATTTCGTCAAGAAAGGCGACCGCGTCAGTTTTGCAGATAGAATTGCCCAGTATGCCGTGCTCAATAAGACCCCTCTTCTGGTGGAGGATATTGAGACAGATATCCGCTTCGGTCGCAAATCGCGACCGCAATACGCGACAAAATCATTCATATGCATGCCGCTCAAGACCATTAACGATGTCATCGGCGTCCTGACTATCTCGAGGAGAAAATCTGATGATCTCTTTACGCAGGAGGACGTAAATGTCCTCTCACCGCTGCTCTCCAATGCGGCCTTCACCTATGACAATCTGCGCCTCCTCAGGGAAGCTGAAATCAAGTCGAAGCAGCTCCAGGCCATAGAAAAAATCACTTCCGTCATCAATTCGAGCCTAAGAAGCAGTGAACTCCTCCATACGATTCTCCAGGAAATCAGAGAAACAATATCATTTGACATGGCCGTCATTGTCGAGCTCGACGAAGAGAATTCGATGCATATAATCATTACCGAATTCTTGGCGCTCGTCTCGACAAATATCTCGAAAGGTAATTCATACAGCTGCTACGGAACAGTCATCGATAAGGTCATCAAGCGGCAGAACCCGCTGATACTCGAAGATACGATAGGACTATCACACCCCATCGAGAAGGAGATATTCCTGGATCATGGTTTCAAGACGGCTCTTTTGACCCCTCTGAAAGTAGACGGCAGCACGACGGGAGTGCTCGTGCTGTGCAATGTGCCGATGGAATTGCTGACCGATATGCACGATGCCATCGAATGCATGGCAGGCGAGCTGTCCCGAGCCATCGAAAAGGAAAAGCTTTCCCTGGCATTCGTGAGAAGGACCCACGAACTCGAGACCTTGAGACAGATTGGCAACGCATTGTCCTCCTCGACCTTCGATACGGAGAAGGTTCTGACGTATACGATGGATATGATTCGCGTGATCATGAATGTGGAAGCCGGCTCTCTGATGCTCCTTGCGGACAACGAGTTGAAGTGGGAGATCGCATTTAATATCAATATGGAACCCCTGCAGGATTTCAGGATCAAGCTCGGCCAGGGTATTGCCGGGTATGCCGCTACCCGGGGCAGAACGGTCATCGCCCAGAATGCTCAAAAGCATCCGCATTTCTCTCCGGAATTTGACGATTTGACCGGATTTGAGACGAAGTCGGTCCTCTGCGCGCCCCTCATCTCGCAAGGCAAGGTGATCGGGGTCATTGAGGTGCTCAACAAGATTAACGGCGTCTTCAATGACGACGATGAGCACCTTCTCCAGGCCATATCGACTTCGGTCTGTATTGCCATGGAAAACGCGCGGCTTTACAAAGAAACACTGGCCATGGCCGAAAACGAACGGAGCATCAGAAAGGTATTTCAGAAATTTGTGCCCAAAGAGATCGTAGATAGAATTGTCCCCGGGAGCACATCAGCAAGACCGGTAGTCGACGAATTCAAAACAGTGACCCTGCTGAACATTGATATCCGCGGCTATTCAGGACTGTCCAAGAAAATCGGTCCCCAGAAAACAGTGACTATCCTTAATTACTTCTTCTCATCCATGGGAGAAATCGTATTCAAACATCATGGGATCGTCGACAAATATCTCGGAGATGGATTTCTCGCTGTTTTCGGCGCCCCTGTTTCCACGCCCATGGATGCGGATAACGCCGTTTCCGCGGCCATTGAAATGCAGAAGGCGATGGTGCACATCAACGACTATTTTATGAAACAGTATAGCACGGCGCTGACAATGGGGATCAGTGTCCACACAGGGGAAGTGGTGGTCGGGAACATCGGCTTTGACAAGAAAATGGACTACACCGTAATCGGAGATGCCGCTAATTTCGTATTCAAACTGCAGGACCTTTGCAAGTCCTGGCCCAATGGAATCATCATCAGCGAGAAGACGTATTTTGCCTCGCAGTTCCCGCCGGCTGTCGACGAAATCGGCGATTATGAAACTGGACAGGATATGGAAAAAATCAGGAGCTACAGAGTGGTTGGTCTTCTCAAACAAAGGTATGAAGCTTCAATCAAAATGAATGAAAGACATGCACCGGTCCCCTCCTGATAGCGGTCTTCCCCGTCCTCTCAGGCCGTGACGTCCAGCAATAATCCCGTCAGGTATTGTCCCTCCGGATGTCCAAGATTTGTGGGATGGTCCGGACCGGGACTCATGGCCTGCAGCAACCGAGCCGACTTGCCGGCGTCCCGTACGGCGCCAAGGACAATCTTTTGAAAAAGCGCCTCGCCGATGTAATTGGAGCAGGAAAAGGTGGCGAGTATCCCGCCGTCTCTGAGGGCTCTTGCGGCCTGTAGATTAATGTCTTTGTATCCCCTTGACGCCTTTGTCACGTCTTTCTTTGCTCTCGCAAACGCCGGCGGGTCTAAGATGATCAGATCGAAGAGTTCATTTGTCTCGCGCAGATATTTGAACACGTCGGCCCTGACTACAGGGTGTTGCTCTGATGAAAAGCCGTTTCTTTGGAGATTCCCCCTGGCTATTTCATTCGCTGCGTCCGAAGACTCGACGGAAACCACACGCCGGGCGCCTCCGCGGGCGCAGTAGACGGAAAAAGCTCCGGTGTATGAAAAACAATTAAGGACGTTTGCCTGATTGCTCAATCGTTCGACAATTTTCCTGTTCGTCCGCTGATCGAGAAAAAAACCGGTCTTCTGCCCTGTGATTATATCCACCTCGAAGCGCAGGTGATCTTCCGCGATCTCGATTGCCGGGGGCGGGCATTCTCCGTAGACTATGCCGGTATGTTCATCTAAACTCTCCAACTGCCGCGCCCGGCCTTCGCTCCTTTCATAGATGCCCTTGGGCTGCATCTCTTCGGAGAGTATTTTCACAACAGCATCACGATGCTTCTCGATTCCCGCCGTCTCTATTGATAGAGCCAGGTAATCGGCATATCTGTCAACGATGAGCCCGGGCATCCAGTCTCCCTCCGCGTTGATCAGGCGATAGGCCGTCGTTCCCTCGGGCAGCACCTTCTCCCTCAAGGACATGGCCTCGCGGACACGTTTTTGCCAGAAGGTATAGTCAACGGCGGCCGTTGTGTCCGCGGTCAGTAATCGGAAGGCGATATCGGATGTGGGGTTGTAGAAGCCCAGGGCGAGGGGCTTCCTCTCATGTGTTACGGCAACGACAACGTCGCCCGGTTGGAGCTCGCCTTCTGCTGCTGCCACGGCTCCGGAAAAGACCCACGGGTGCCCGCGCAAGAGCGAAGCGTCGCGGCCGGGCTTGAGAAATATCCTCGGATATTTATCCGTCATGAGAAAAATGCACCTATTGTTTCCGGCAATGTACCGGCTCATTCAGCATAATGCAATGACCTTTGCATGGCTGGAGGAAGGTTTTTAATCTTCATTCAGCCTGACATTGCCAGGATCCCACGTGTCATTATTTTTATAATGGTGCCACCCATGTGATTCATCCGGTGCCCGATACGCTCAATGACCCGTTCTTGACCCCCTTCAAGGCTCTTAGGGTGTCGGCGAGCTTTTTAACCTTCCCGGAATTACCTTTTACCGCCACGATCTCCAGGCAGTTATGGTGGTCCAGATGGATATGTTGCGATGACTGGATGATATACTGATGATCGTGCTGGACGTCGATAATCTTATTCAAAAGGTCCCGTTGATGATGATCATAGATGAAGGTTATTGCACCGGCGACTTCCCGGTCCTCCTCGAAATCTTTTTGCAGCAATTCCTGGCGGATCAGATCACGAATCGCCTCGGAGCGATTTGTGTATTTGCGTTTCTTGATCAGGCTGTCAAAATTATGAAGCAATGCTTCTTCCAAGGAAACGCCGAATCTGATTATCTTAGACATGCCTCACCTTTGTTGCATTTGCAATATTAGTGATACATTCGTATGCAACTGTCAAGCATAATCTGTATGATCATCTCTTCAAGGCTAAACGCTATTTCAGATGCAGTCTCCTCAGTATTTTTGGGTCCTGGCCCGGATGCGCATGTTTGCGCCCATGCCTTATGCAATCCATTATTTACATTGATAATCACCATCTCTTTTGATACTTTATGGACGTGACACGAAAGAAGTGCGGGAGGGACAGTTTTCCGATGTATGCAGTGATCATGGCGGGCGGCAAAGGCACCCGCTTCTGGCCGAAGAGCAGGGAAAGGATGCCCAAGCATCTCCTGGATATAGTTTCTCCGAGGACCATTATCCAGGAGACGATAGAGAGGATAGCGCCTCTCATCCCCGAGGAAAATATCCTGATCGTCACGGGAGAGAGCCATGCCGATGAACTGATGAAGCAGGTGCCTCATATCCCCAAAGAGAACATCATCATCGAACCTCTCGGCAGAAATACCGCTCCCTGCATAGGTCTTGCTGCTCTCCATATCAGGCGGAAGTCTCCTCACGATGTTATGGTTGTACTCCCTGCGGACCATCTGATTCATGACGCGCCGCGATTTCGTCACCTCCTTTCTGCCGCCGCCGACATGGCCGGCCGCGGCGATTTCCTCGTCACCATCGGCATAAGGCCCACAAGCCCCGAGACCGGCTACGGCTATATCGAAAAGGGCGACCTCAAAACTGCCGTCAACGGCGAGAACATCTACACGGTGAAATCCATCCGGGAAAAACCGCCGCTCAAACAGGCAAAGGCGTTCTTGAAAAAAGGAGGCTTTTACTGGAACAGCGGGATGTTCGCGTGGAATATCGACGCCATACTCGATGCAGTCGAGAAATGGCTTCCCAAGGTACAAGCGGGGCTCGAGCAAATAGCTGGCACTATGGGAACAGCCGGGGAAAAGGAGACCGTCCGCCGCGTCTACAATGAATTTCCATCCATCTCCATTGATTATGGTGTCATGGAAAAGGCTGATAATATTCTTCTCATTGAAGGAGATTTCGGCTGGTCTGATATGGGATCCTGGGATGCCCTGTGGGAGGCGTCAGGCAAGGACAAAAATGGAAACGCCGCAAATTGCCGTGATCTCTTCGTCGGTGTCGATGCCAGGAATTCTCTCATCCACAGTCCGCGGAAGCTTGTCACCCTGCTGGGCGTGGAAGATCTGATTGTCGTGGATACGGAAGACGCCCTGCTCATCTGCAAGAGAGGCAGTTCCCAGGATGTGAAGAAGGTCGTGGAAATCCTGGAAGCTAAGAAAAAGAAGGAATATCTATAGTGGTGACCACGGCCGGAAGGTTTATCCTCGCGTCCGCATCCCCCCGCCGGATTGAGCTTTTGACTCTCCTCGGATTACGCTTCGAGATAATCCCGAGCAACGTCGATGAGAAGTTCATGAAAGGGGAAGCGCCGCGGGATCATGTCCTGAGACTCTCAGAAGAAAAGGCAAAGAAGGTTGCCGCCATCCATCCGGAGGCCTGGGTGATGGGTGCGGATACCATCGTTATTATCAACGGCGACATACTTGGTAAGCCCCGGACGCCTGAAGAGGCGAGAGAGATGCTGGCCAAGCTGAGCGGACAAGTCCATACGGTCTTTACGGGCTTCGCGGTAGCGAGAAAAAACGCGGATATCCTCATAAGGGACGCCGTTCTATCTTCCGTCCGCTTCAGGGAAATTCCGGAAGACGAAATGGCGTGGTACATAAGATCGCGGGAACCATACGACAAGGCGGGAGGATACGCCGTGCAGGGAATGGGCGCCTTCTTCATAAAAGAGATACACGGTTCGTACACAAATGTCATGGGGCTTCCCCTGTGCGAGGTCGTGGATGTACTGAAAAGGATCGGGGCCATAGGCTTTGCCGGAGTGAGCAATGGAATCAAAAGTGAAGTCTAATATCGAAAGGGTGAGAAGCGCCATTGGCGGCGCCGCTTTGCGTGCGGGCCGGAAGGATTCCAATGTGAGGCTCATGGCCGTGACCAAGACGGTGGATGACGACAGGATTATGGAAGCCATCGAGGCCGGTATTGATATCATCGGAGAGAGCTATGTACAGGAGGCGAAGAGAAAGATCGAAAAGATGGGGAGGACAATCGAGTGGCATATGATCGGCTACCTCCAGAGCAACAAGGCCAAGTATGCGGTGAAGCTTTTTGATATGATCCATTCCGTGGGCAGGATGGATCTGGCCGTTGAGCTTGACCGGAGAGCCGCTGCTGCCGACCTTGTAACGAAAATACTGATCGAAGTTAATACCAGCTGCGAGAAGACGAAAAGCGGCGTCCCATACACAGAGGCCATGCAACTCGTCAAGGACGTATCAGCCCTCAATAATCTTTCCATACAGGGTCTCATGACCATGGCCCCGTGGTTTGATGACCCTG